>Ga0247824_10000076_pt1 | contig 37205 bp, 41 predicted proteins | sample 13C_PalmiticAcid_FD_194412 | JGI IMG/M metagenome (GOLD analysis project Ga0247824, IMG submission 194412) | Soil microbial communities from agricultural site in Penn Yan, New York, United States - 13C_PalmiticAcid_Day48 | ecosystem: Environmental > Terrestrial > Soil > Agricultural land...
CCTATCAACCGTGCCGCTCTCGATGATCTTCCTATCGAAGACATGATGAGTTACATCGAGCGCATCCAAGTCCGCCGCCTCGAACCTCTACGTATCTACGAAGCTGGCGTAGCGGCGAAGGCTAAGGCTGCGCAGACGAAGGCCGCTGAAGAGATGGGCAAGCGTCTTGAACAATTCGCGAAGGTGGATCAGACCGTTCGCAATGGCCTCGCCAAGTTGGAGAAGTATGCTCAGGAAATCCAGGGCTATCGTCTTCTCTTGGGAGATAACTTCATTAATGAGGAGAAGTGATGCACGAGAAACTAACCTCACTACGTGCACGTGACATCGAGCGGTATCTGTTGCTTGATAGTGACGTGCATCCGAAAGTGCGTTATCTGTTGAAAGAACTAGCAGAGCAGCACTATCAATCACAGAAGCAGATTGCTGAGTGTGTTTCACTCATGCAAGGGCTGTTCGTGATCGCTGAAAGCTTCGACATGGTAGCTACCGGCATGAAGAAGCAACTTGAAGACTTGAAAAAGGTGAGCAATCAGAATGAGACCTGATGATTATCAAGAGGCAGTGGACCGTACCAAGTCGGCTGCTTATCATGTTCCAGCGTATGATCACCAATCTGATATCGTTCACGCCGCAATCGGCATCGCTACAGAAGCCGGTGAATTCCTCGATCCTGTGAAGAAGTTCATCTTCTACGGTAAGCCGTTCGATCTTACCAACATGGATGAAGAAGTCGGCGATCTACTCTGGTACATCGGCATCTATCTCAACGCACGTGGTAAGACTTTCGAACAAGTCATGCAGCAGAACATCGATAAGCTGCGTACCCGTTATCCTGAAAAGTTCACTGAGGCTCACGCTCTCCATCGTGATTTGGATGCTGAGAGGGCTTCACTTGAAAACTCTGGAAAGGGTTGATGTCCGTCTAGCAACTGAAGCTGACGCACATCTCGATGCGTATGACAACACAAAGTTGGTGGCGATCAATACATGTCCCACCTGGGGCATTATTCGCTACCAGATGCATAAGGCATTCGCTTCCAATGCACGTGCTATGGCTCTCGAAGCCGGTAGCGCTATGCACGAAGTCTTTGCAGCTGTTCGCTTGTATCAACTTGTGTTCCACACACTTGCTGATGAGCCAGAAGAAATCAAACGACAATTTCTGATGTATCACGGTGCACGTCTGTTCAACACTCACGACCAGCCGCACCGTTTTGAAGACTTCATGCTTCCTGAACTGGAGAGTGAAGAAGATGAGCGAACAAGACGACTCAACTTCTGTCTCAGTGCATTCTATTCCTGTGGATACTATGACGATCCAAGCGATCGCAGACGCACTAGTTCCAATCTTGAGGAATGCGCCCTACTATACTGTGAGCGATATGACTTTGATCGACTCCAGGTCTGGTGTGCAGATAAAGCTGACTATACCAGCGATGTCGGAATTGAAGTCGCATTTGACTTAGTGATTTCATTCCACTATAATGATGGGACAGTTAGAGAGTATCGCTTCATCGGTAAGTTTGACGGTATCATGATGGACGAGGATGAAGCTATTATCGGGGAGAACAAGACCGCCTCACTCATGAATGAAGCGTGGCGGAACTCATTTGAACTTGCAACACAGATCACGGGCTACATGCTCGCTGGTCAGTTGAAGACGGGTATGCCTATTACGCGGGGCATCGTCTATGGGTTACAGGTCCCATTGCCAAAGTCCGTCGATATTGGCGGAATGATCCAAGAACCTGTTCACCGAGAGAACTACCACTTCGAGCGTTGGTTCGATTGGTTCTTGCACACGGTTGATATTGCCGAGAAGTACAAGAACGATCCGATCAAAGCACCGAAATACACACATAGTTGTAACCGTTACTTCCGTTCCTGTAGCTTCCTTGCGTTCTGTGCAAGTGACGAAGAAGACCAACGTCAGGCACTTGAACATGAGATGGTTACAGATGAGTGGAACCCGTTGCATGAACAACAAGGAGGCGATTAGTGTCTATTAAAGAATTGCTTGCTCTTCCGAAGAACGAAGAGTTTGTACAGATGATCGAGTATCACGGACGGATCACGGTTATCACGACGAAGCGTATCCTTCGTGGATCGGCTGAGTACGGTTCCTTCAGTGAAGCCAAACTCAATTTGGACACTCCTGACGAAACCTTTGGTGTCTCGGTCTCCGCTGAACCTGTTTTCGACAACCTCGATGATGAAATTCCGTTCTAGTCATGGCAGAGTTTTCTCTAGGCGGTAAACCCGTATCAAGGGGGGATGAACTCCCCTCTCGTTATTCCAACTTGATCTGGGGTCCGCCCGGTAGCGGTAAGACAACTCTTGCTGCAACTGCACCGGGTAAGAAACTCTGGATCAACTTCGACCCTGATGGCCCATCTTCTGTCGTAGGACTTCCGAAGCAACATGCAGGTAAAGACACTGCACTCGCTAACGAAATCTATGTTCATGATCTCTCAGGAGAAAAGAACAGTATCATCGACGGCTTCAAGCGGGATGATCATCTAGGTCTTGGCAAGGTACTAGCAGATGAGAGCGTCGGCATCGACACTGTGGTCTGTGATAGCCTCACGCGTGTCTCACAGATGTCGTTGGAGCATTCACTGGCTACGGGCAATCATGGTCGTGCTACGATTGAGAAGCCTGGACAGTCCGGTTACGGGGCTCGAAATGCTATTACCTATCGAGTGGTTGTGGACCTACTCACAATCACAAAAAAGCACAACAAGAACATCATCTTCATCACGCACGAAGCAGCGCCTACGACCAACGATGATGGCGTCGTACTATTTATCACGATGGCCTTGGGCGGACAACTTCCTAATCTATCCGCTGCACAGATCAGTGAAGTCTGGAACCTCACCGACACTGGCAAAGAGCGGAGAATTCTGGTTCGACCTGCCCGCTCGCTGAAGCCGATGAAGACACGCATGTTCCACGTTGATAACGGTCCTGAGTTTGTGTGGAAGTACGACGCACAGAAGCCGGATCCTAAGCATGAAATCGCTACGTGGTGGAAGGACTACAACGATGGCGGTGGACAAAAGATCGCCTTCCCGAAGTAAGGGTAAGGCTAAAGAACAACCTTCGGAACCAAAGGTGTCTAATCCGAAGGCTGTAGCACGTGCTGACACCATTCAACAAGAGAAGAGAAATACTATGTCTGACGATGTCAAGTCGATTATCGAGTATGATGAAGACCTTGAAAACGCCGAAGCTCCTCCGCTACTTCCGAAGGGCCAGTATCCGGCTGAAATCCGTGGTGCTGAGCGTAAGTCCAGCAAGTCGAAGGAAGGTGCCGAGTATGTCAATGTCACCTTCTTCATCTCGCCCGATGATTACCCGGCTGACTTCACTGATGGCGATGCGGATGGCGTTGTTCTGTCCTACATGCGCCTGAACCCCGCCAACACTGTCAAGGCCCGTTTCGGTATGAAGAAGTTCGCGTCGAGCATCGGTGTGACTCTCGGCAAGAAACTGGACCTGAATGACTGGATCGGCAAGACCGCCATCGTGACCGTGGACCATGAAGCCTATGACGGCCTGGACCAAATGCGGATTACGAAAGTGACCGGGGCCTAAGAAAAACGTGGGTAGGGTGTTGACGGGTAGCCAATACCTCGATACACTCTACCCATTGCTTCAAGGCACCACCGCCTAATCACAGAGAGGACTACCCCAATGGCTGAAGCCAAGACCGACGCCCCGAAGAAGGCCCGCAAGCCGCAAGGCCCGCGTCAAGAGCGCCCGACCTTCGTGCTCGTTTCCTACACCGACGAGCACGGCAATCCGCAGAAGCTCGACGCTGATCGCCTGAACCTGTCGTTCACCAAGGATGCTTCGCAACTCGTGAAGATGTTCACTTCGGGTGATACTTCCAATACCATCGTGAAGGAAGTTCGTATCGGTGCTGAACGCCCCAGCCCGGCTGCGAGTGATGCTCCTGCTGCGGAGTAACACGTTAGAATACGTGTTGTAAGTTGATAGCCACTGCATTTGAGAGGATGCAGTGGCTATCTTCATATTTACTCAGGAGTTTATCGTGCCCATCAAACCTTATTACACAATTCCTCTCCCGACTGCGATCCCATATGGACGCGGTATTGAAGCTACTGATGGGCCGAACGGTTGTCAGATCATTACTCGCGCAACGAAACCTGAGCGCGAGAAAGTAAGAGCAGCTGCTGCAAAGATTGGTCTCTCTTACAGTGCGTTCATTCGACGTACAATCAATGACATGGCTGACGAAATCCTGAAGGAAGATTAACCTCAGTTATAAGGTCATGTAATGGAAGATGTTGTTCTACATCCGCTGCAAGAATTGGCGGTGACGGAATGCTGTAATACAACTAATCGAATTGTTGCCGTGTCAGGCGCGGCAGGTACGGGTAAGACCCTAACCCTCAAGAAGACTTACAACAGTCTTAAGGAAGCTGGCTACAACGTCGTGTTGTGTAGCCCTACTGGTAAAGCTGCGAAGCGGATTTTCGAGCTTACCGGCATCCCTGCTATGACTATCCACCGACTTCTGGAATACTCGCATCCAGGCGACCCTGATCCTAAGACGGGTCAACCTGTCGGTGTGTCGGAACCTAAGCGCACCAAGTTCAATCCAATTGAATACGATGTTGTTCTCGGTGATGAATACGCAATGGTTCCTGATGAACTGCATCGTGCGCTAGTAGACGCATTGCCGCGTGGCGGTTGCCTTCGCATGTTTGGTGACGACAACCAGCTGTCTCCTGTTGAAGAAGACAAATCCTTGATGGAGAAGCCAAGCAACTTCCAACGTGCGTTGAATGACACGTCTGGCAAGATTGTTTCGGTTCGATTGGAACAAGTGTTCCGTCAGGGTAAAGACAGTGGCATCCTGTTCAACTGTGAACTGATCCTTAAGGGTCGTATGCCGTCGCGTAATGATCAGTGGTCAATGAAGGGTACTGATCTCTCGGTCAATGAACTTCGCCAATACGTGTTGGAGCAGCTTGAAGAAGGTGTTGACTTCTCTAAACTCGACAACCAGATCATCGTTCCACAGAACAAAGGCGGCGTCGGCACTGCCAGCCTCAACATCATGTTGCAAGGTGTGTTCCACGATTATAGTGAACCACACATGTACATCGATCGTAAACCCTGGGTGAAGGGTGAAGGAGATATCAAGGGTGGCCAGATCAAAGTCTTCGTCGGTGACAAAGTCATTATCACGTCAAATCTCTATGACTTGGGAGTTTTCAACGGCGAGACTGGAACCATCCTGGAACTCGAACACGAAACTGGTGAGATTGTCGTTGACTTTGGTGATCGGGAACAGGTCATCCCGCCGGTTCTCATGGTCCAGAACCGTCATGGAGGCACCAGCACCATTGACCCACGTAAAGATTTGGACCTTGCGTATGCTATCACTACGCATAAGAGTCAAGGCAGTGAATACAAGCGTGGTGTCTACATCATCAACCGCTCAAACATCTACATGCTGAATCGACGTAACTTCTACACGGCAGCATCGCGGTTCAAGGAGCATCTGCATTTGATCTTCGACCAGAAGGGACTAGCAGCGGCTGTCCAGAAGCGAGGCTGAGATGCAGAAGAAAGTAATCCTGATCAATGGGCCTCCTGGCAGTGGCAAAGACACAGCTACAGCGTTTGCGAAAGCTGCTATCGACGGGAAGCCTAGCAGGGGCAAGTTTGTCGGACACGATGTTGCTCATCTCAAGTTCGCCGACCCCCTTAAGGCCGCTGCACACGTCCTCTATGGAATTCCACACTCTGCCGACTACTATGAGAAAGAGTTCGGATATGAATGGAAAAATAATCCACAACCCGAGTTCTTCGGACTCATCCCAAGAAGCGTTTACATCTCTCTCAGCGAGGAATACGCGAAAGAGAAGGGAGGAGCTAGCTTCTTTGGAAAGATCGCTGCCCGGCGCATTCGCCTCGATAAACGAAATGATGTGTTTATATTCAGCGATAGTGGATTTGCAGACGAAGCAATTCCAGTTATCCGAGAAGTTGGCATCGACAATGTCCTTCTCATATCGCTTGAAAGAAGTGGCCACAATTTTGCTGGTGATAGTCGCGGGTACATTTCTGGGACGCTCTGCGTACAGTATCCTAAGCTCAATCATGTAAGACTACCGAACAATCAAGATAAGATGTTGCTGCGTACTCTGATACGTGGTACTGTTCAGCCGTGGCTTGACATCGAAGATGGTCACTAAGCGCAGACCTGGACACAGTGGTTGGTCAACTGAGCAGCGGCGAGAAGCTGTTGCTCAGTTGCGTAAACGTGACGGATCGAAGTGCTGGCTCTGCAAAGACCCCATGCACTTCGATCCGAAACATTCCAACACAGATTGGTATAGATCAATTGACCATGTTGTGAGGCCAAAAGATGGTGGAAGCCGTTACAGCCTAGGCAACATGCGACTTGCACACAGATACTGTAATTCAGCGAGACATACAGATGATGAGCGCTAATATAGGAGACATTGCGCGTGGTTCTGCTCAGCGTTGTGCTGCTCTTGGGCTTCCTATCGATTGTGGGCCTGATGGTATATTCGGAGCAAAGATTGCAGTCATTGCAGAGGCTCCTGGAGAGCGTGAACGCGCACTTAAACTACCACTTATCGGTCAGTCAGGTAAGATATTTTGGGAGATGGCGCGATCAACCGGAATTAATCGCAGAAACGTGTACATCAGTAACGTGGTCAAGCGACAACTTAGGACCGCAACTGACGAGAAAATTGACATCGATCGCCACACTGTCGATCAGTACATTAGTGTTCTGCAATGGGAACTCTCGCAGTTGCCAAACCTGGAATATATCGTCTGTCTCGGAAACTACGCTCTTGAAGCTGTTACAGGCTATAGCGGAATTATGCATCATAGAGGGTCAGTCTATGACGTTCAGCTATCATCGGCAATCACGGGAACTTCTCGTGCTGTCAAAGTAATTGCAATGATGAACCCTGCGGCTATCATGCGTGAGCCGCGATGGGAAGTCATGTACAAGTTCGATGTAGGGAGGCTTAATGACGTTCTCAACGGACGATACAAAGAACACGTTGTTTCAACTATTATCAACCCTTCGCCGAAGGAAGCAATCGAGTACCTCGACAAGCTGCAAGACGAACGACTGCCGATTGCAACAGATATTGAAACGATCGGACACGAAACTGCCTGTGTCGGTTTCGCAAATAATCGCACTTCCGCCATGTGTGTCAATTTTCGTGACGCAAAATCTAATCGGTTTAGCGTGCGAGAAGAACTTGAAGTGCGTCTACGATTGCAACGACTTGCGCGTGAGCCGTCTACCAAGTGGGTAATGCAGAATGGCATGTTCGATAGTTATTGGCTCGCCTGTAAAGATCGTATTATGCTGGGGCCGTCCTATTTCGACACAATGTTGGCACACCATACTCTGTACCCCACACTTCCACACAACTTGGGTTTCATTACCTCTCAATATACAACTCATCCTTTCTACAAGGACGAAGGGAAGCAGTGGAAAGAGGGAGGAGACATCAACGACTTCTGGAAGTACAACGGCAAGGATTGCTGTATCACCTGGACCGCGCATGAGTTGATGCTCAAGGAGTTGCAGCAGCAGGGAATGGATGAATTCTTCTTTTCACATGTGATGAGAATTCAACCACACCTGATCCGCATGGTTGTCGGCGGCGTGCTGATGGATGCTCCGCTAAAAGAGCGTATCTCACAAGAGATGAAGGATGAAGTCGCAAAACTCAAACAAGAGTTTTTCGATAAGGTTGCTGTTGCCACCGGAGATGACTCTTATAAGCCAAATCCTGCCTCTCCAAAGCAGTTACGGGAACTATACTTCACCCGTCTGCGTCTTGTTGGCCGGGGTGTCGCGACAGATAAAAAGAACCGCGTGAGAATGAAGTCTCATCCCAAGACGCCACAAGCTGGTAGAGATGTTCTGATCGCTCATGACAAGTTCTCGTCTGCTGCCAAATTCGCAGGCACTTATGCGGAAATGGTTATCGATGAAGACGGACGCTGCCGAACTGAGTATAAACAAACAGGCGTGCAAGAAGCTCCAGGTCGTCTGTCGTCAGCAGCGGTAATGTGGGAAAGTGGTACTAACCTACAGAACCAACCTGCACGTGCACAGAAGATGTATATTGCGGATGAGGGATATGAGTTTAACTATTTCGATCTATCTCAAGCGGAGGCGCGGGTCGTTGCGCTCCGTGCTGTTATACCTCAATGGATCGCTGACTTTGAACGAGCACGATTGGAGGGCGGTTTTGACGCTCACCGATCGCTTGCTTCTACAATGTTCAAGCTACCTTATGATGAAGTGCCTACAGAGGATTGGGAAGATGACGAAGTCACCCCCACCATCCGCTATAAAGCTAAAAGATGCCGACACGGGCTTAACTATACAATGGGTGCAGCAGAACTCGCAGAAAACATCAACGTAGATTTCAACGAAGCTGAGTTTCTTCACAACGTGTACCATCGAGTGAACCCAGAACTACATAAGTGGTGGGACTGGACTTACGAGAAGGTGCGTAAGGAAAGGAAACTGTACAATGCTTACGGACGGCGATGGATTACACTGGAGCGGGTCACTCCTGATATCCTTGGTAACATTGTTGCTTTTTACCCGCAGTCTACTATTGGTGACAAAGTTACGCGGTGTATCTACCTTTGCGAAAGCGATCCTGATTGGCCCGCAGATGCTCGCATGTTGCTTAATATTCATGATGCTCTTATTTGTATCAACAGACCTGAAGATGGTGACACTGTTCGCAGGATCATGAAGAAATATGCAGAAGAGCCTGTAATGATTGAAGGCATTGACGGCATCACACGTGAGCTTATCATCCCGTGCGATCTGAAGACCAGTCAGCCGACGCTTGTGTATCCTCCGCATCATGAGAAGGCTGGCGAACTCTATGTTGATGAGAAGGGATTGCATCGCTGGGCTAACATGAAGAAAGTGAAGCTAGCAGCATGAGTAAAAACTATGACACAATCCACTGCGATGTTGAGTGGATCGGTGATCGATCAATTCGAGTGTTTGGAGATTGGGGACAGGAGTTGCTCATCCCCATCTCCATCATCGAAGGAGGCAACGAAGTCTCCGAAGGTGCTGACCAAGACCTCAATGTTGAAACTTGGTTCTTGAAACAGGAAGGACTTGTTTGATGAAGATCGGTGAAGCGCTTGAAATTCTGAAGATGGGCGGTACGGTGTCTCGCCACAAGTGGAATGGTCCTGGCCAATTCCTTGAACTGCAAGTTCCTGATGAACACAGCAAGATGACGCTGCCTTACATCTACATTAACACGGTTCAAGGTGATCGTGTTCCGTGGATTGCATCGCAGACTGATATTCTCGCGGATGACTGGTACAGCCCGCTCTAATGTCCAGGCGTAAGTCTAGTCGCATCGCATACAACAAGATGGTCCCCGAGGATACATTCCTTGGGGGCTACTTGTCTTATATGTCGCCTTTGGAGACTGCACATGCATTCGATTTCTGGTCTGGATTGTGGTGCCTCAGTTCCGCTGTGGGCCGCGATATCTTTGTGGATCGCCCTGGCGCTCCTGTGTATCTCAACGTGTATGCAATTCTTGTTGCTGAGAGCGGAATTACACGTAAATCTACTGCTGTGCGTCATGCTACCTCCTGTCTCCGTGGTCTTACTGGTGATATTCCTCGTCTTGTAGAAACGAAGACCACCCCTGAAAAGCTTTCACATATCCTTTGGAAGCAGAGTGAAGAACATGGACGATCATCCGCAGTCATCAGCATCAGTGAACTTGCCATCTTTCTCGGAAGAGAGAAGTACACTGAGACAATGCCCACACTGCTTACGGACCTTTACGATTGTCCTGAGATCAGAGACGGCGGCGGAACCCTTGGAGCAGGTACGCAAACGCTCCGAAATGTATTCGTGTCTTTTCTGTCGGCCTCTACACCCTCTTGGCTTCTTAGAACCGTTAATCCAGATGTAATCGAGGGTGGCTTTACCTCTCGTGTGTGTTTCGTAGTTGCTGAAGAACCTAAGCGATCATCCCCTTGGCCGGAGCCACTAGATGATGAACTTCGTTCCAGACTCATTTCTGATCTCAGACGTGTTCAAACTAAAGCCAGAGACATTGGAAGAATTCAACTCTCTGACGGTGCGATGCGAGCATTCACAAAGTGGTATCGAGGACGAACGCATTATCGCGATCCGTTTAGAGCATCATTCCAAAGCCGTGAGGACGCTCACGTACTCCGCATGGCCGGACTACTGTCTATCAACGACGATACTTGGGTTATACAACACCATCATATACTGGCAGCAATTAAAATTGTTACCCAAGTTAGAGAAGATGGAGCTAGTATTTTCGAGGGTACTGGAGCCAACTCTCGCCTTATCGTCGGGATTGATAAAATCCGAGACAAACTACTTGCAGCTGGGATCAATGGACTTCCTCAGCGAGAGCTTACTAAAGCGGTTGCAGCGTATATGAATGCAGAACACATGACTGCTGCACTCGACACCATGCATAACCTAGGGATGGTACAGAAGTTCGAGAAGGTTCAAGTCAGCAGAGGAAGACCTACTACGATCTGGCGTGGTCTAGGTCCGCTACAGGCATCCAATGCTATTGACAAGATTACTTCGGACTTCGCACCAACGAGATCATGACCAGAGATGAACAGATAATCAGCTTGTGGCCTGCACACTCACTCACAGAGATTGCAGTACAGTTGGGCGTCACACGGAATGTAGTGGCGGGGGTGCTGCGTAGGGCTGGCCTAATGGGTGCTCAGGGGGCCTACCAGCGGGAGCTAGCTGAACGCCGCATGGCACCACGCAGCAGAGCCAGGACAGGCTCCTACAAGCACCTGCCGCTGCTCAGCCACAGAGGCCCCCACAGCTACTCGGAAGAGGCGCTGACAGAGACGTGGGCCGAGCGTAAAGCCAGGAAGGAAAGAGAGAAGAATGGAACTGCTAACTGAGGATGAAGCCGTTGCAAGGCTCAAAGCCATTTGCAAGGGATACGGCTCTGTCAGCGCATTCGCCCGAGCGATCGGAGTTGAAGCTTCATCACTGAATGCGATGGTCAACAAGAAAACGCCGATTGGACCAAGTGTAGCTCCTCACATCGGCGTGAAGCGTGTGTATGCTTATCTTGATACGGGAACAAAACCCGACCCAAAACAAGAACATTACAAGAAGAAGCGTGAAGAATGGGAACAGCACTGCATTGAACTTGGATACAAAAGCGGAACAGAAGGGGCCAGGAGAACGGGCACATTCAAGCGTGCGACATCTCCTGACCCCCTACCTGATCATGCTAAGGCCCAACGGGAGCGCCGGATTGAGCGGCTGGCCCAGCGGGAAGCGGAGGATAAGGCATAGACTTGTATTTGTTGATATCCATGTTGTTGAACGTGAAGGAGGGATCACCAGTTTCTTGTTGGATCGTCTCTTCCGCTTCAGCCATGTGGTACAAGATCAAATCAGTCAACTGGCGGCGGCGCTCAATCAGCTGGTTGCGTTGAGCGTTACGCTGTTCAATCGTAGTGGAGAACTGTTTTGTTCTATCCTGCACAGCTTTATCAATGTCCCGAAGCATGTTCAGTTCAGCAATGGGATCACGAAGCTCTCGATTTAGTTTATAAGTTACGGCTCCGATGGGAAACAGCATTGTATTTCTGTACTCTGGACGGACAGCCTCCGTTGGGAGAATCCTATCGACTTTGGGATTTGCACCGCTCATACCTGGATACTTTAGTTCATCCCGAAACACCTGCGATGCAGTATCAATCCCTTCCCGCTTCTTATACATCAATTGATTGGAACTGTCGTTCGGGCTGATCACACGTTCATAGCCTTTGAAGATCAGACTTTCAGCCGGACCATTGCCAGACGCAGACTTGTCCTCAATCCGAGACATGGCAACTTTCATGGCCTGCCCAAGATCAACGTCATTACCGATTGCAGCGTTGAAGTCACGCATAGACGTCACGTAGTTACTGATCGTACCACCAAGCAGTGCATTGATAATCTCTTCAGTCTTCGCCGACATGCCACGTTCTTCTGCATTGAACTCGGAAGGCTCTTTGATCAGCACCGGCGCCCCGGCATAACGTGACATACCGAGATTGAAGCCTATGCCTGCACTTACAGCACTTGCAACAGGAGAGTTAGCAAGTGAGAACGGATTGGCACTTTCATAACCAGCCTTGAATGCCTCACCGGCCCCGAACTTAGTTTCTTCACTCAGCGAGAAACCTTCTTGCGCCCATCGACTGAACACGTTGATGAAGTTCGGATCAATTTGACCATCATTCAAGCCACTGATCTCATTCATCACCGCAACTAGCGGACCCCACATCACTCGGAACGTTTGTTCCATAGGCACAGTGAGTCCACCGGGGAAGTAAATACGCGATGCATTCTGTTCATCAGTTGCATCCCTGATCCGTTGAGCAACCTCCGGGTCCATCGCAGCAGCTAGATACTGTGCGGCCAAAGCACTAGCTCCAACAGAGCCTAGATTGATCAGCAGACCAGCTGGATCATCTACCAGCCGCTTGCCGATCTCTGCTACAGGCTGAACAGCGGTGTTGACGAAGGTAGACCAATCAGCAAACGTGTTGAATACTTCATTGCCTCCACGTTGACCCATGTCACCTCCAAGGCGACGGGTCTGTGAAGCAACGATATCAGCACTATCCTGATCAACCGCCTTCGCAACATTACTTGCGTAGCCCTGATACTTCACACTCTCCCGAACTGAGTTAGACACAGTAGAGAAAGCACGTGCCCACCACTGGGCGTTCAGCTGCACATTAGCATTCTGTGCCTGTGCAAACAACTTCTCAAGTCCAGTGGTGTTTCCATCACGTGCCATACGAGCAGCCATGTCACTTGCATAAGAAGCGAAGTCAGGCATGATACCTTCAAGACCTTGCAACGCCTGTTGCTGATCTTCATGACTGTAGATATGGGAAGAGAACACACCTTCTCGCTGTCCCATGCCTTTGATGGAGCTTTCGTAAGCCAACATCATGCGATCAGCAAGTGCCTGTCGAGTGGCTACATCGGGTAGCAACCTTGCAAGTAGGTGGTTATCGTTAATGAGAGACTGCGACGCTTCATTAGCGAGTTGCTGAATTCCACTATCCCACAGATAGCGGACAGAACCGATAGGGATAGCGCCAATACCACCAGTAGGGTCCAGAGTGCCGATATTAAGTCCATGCTTGCTCAGAGCCTCATTGATTACACCGAGATGATATCCCTTTTGCTTACTGATTGCGGCAGCAGTTCCTTCATAGCTAGCTGAGACAAGAGAGAATAAGGGATTGAGCGCCCGGCCCACAGTGGACTGAATGAACAGCTGATTGACAGCACGCCCGGTTGCGGCAACGGCGTTATTGGCGATTGCAGGACTGAATTCGAGCGCGTAGCGAAGTGCATCATCGGGAACTTCGTAGTGCGTTTCCTTACCATTGATCATCACTTTCGTGGTTTTGGGTCCGGCTTCACTAACCTTCTTCACACCGTACTGCGTACCACCGTCAAGAGCTTGCAGAGTTTCAGCCCTCATACTGTTCTGTTCAACAGCACGGATAGTAGCCCTGATCTGCTTAGGAAGCTCTATAAACGGATCAGCCGCCGCACCAGCTTGGACACCACCACCTTCTTCAAGTGAACGAGAAATAGTGGAGTCCAGAGTACGAGTCGTACCGAAACTATCAGCACGACTAGCCCCCAAGATGCCGCTATCTCCAGAGTTCGCGAAGCTAGCTGACAAGTGTACAAAGTCTGGATTGTCTTTGATCCAGTTGTCATAAGTTTCTTTCGAGATGAAACCTTTTTCAAGTTGATAGTCAGCTAGACCTCGATACGCTCTGACAACTTCGTCACCAGCGGCACGAAGCTTCGGATCGTTATCAACAACGTCAGCGAATGCTTTCAACTCAGCCGGGGTATAGTCATTGAACTGAGGCTGCACCAGTTGACTCGTGGTGTTGTTCGGACTAAGCGACGCTTTGTTAATCGTGTGCAAAGCCGACTTAGCCATCAAGCCACGAGACATCATCGCCAACTCTTCTTCATCGAGTGACGACGCGATAGCATTCAGTTTAGGACCGACAGGACCGATGTTGACGTTGCTGTCAGGGAATTGACCTGTGTTGAGCGTGTATGCTGTCTTTTGGTTGACACTGGCGGGAGCCGTCAAATCAAGTCGAGCCATGATCGGCTTCGCAACCGTGGACGCATCTTTCTTCAACGCTTGTCGAACTGCTTGGTCACTCTGCACAACACCGGAGACTAGGTTAGTAATATGTCCAGTCTTCTGCGGATTGTACTCAGTGCCGACTAGATCACCACCTTGTAGGGACACTCTCTGTTTGGTAAGTGATCTGATCACCGACGGAGCCATCAAGCCAAGGCCAAGTGCTCCCAAACCAACAACGCCACTGATTACAGCTTTGTCTTTAATTGACAGAGGTGCACCTTCAGGAACTTCCGAGATATCAGGCTGTAGACCTTGGAAATAATCATCTTCAGGAGACAGACCAGTGAAGTAGTCATCTACTTGCGGCTCAAGTCCGTTGAAGTAATCATCAGCAGCAGGAGGTGTAGCTTTACCTTCACGGAATTTATCTGCAATGCCGTTGTACTCAGGCACTTGAGCGATCGCATCGATGCCTTCAGTCAAGCCACCACCAACACCGACAACCGCAGGCACAGCAGTAGTCAACTTAGTACCTTGACGGAACGGCAACACAACTTCTGAGGCAACCTTACCAGCAGTAGCGGCAGGCTTTAGGTACTTCGGAACTTGTGTTGCAACTTTCTCACCAGTACGAGCGGCTTTAGTCGTTGCCCCTGCACCGGGAACGAGAACGCTACCACCGAGTTCTTGTGCCAGTTCACTGAGGTTCTTAGGCGCAGGAACATTCAACGCACGTCGCATCGATGCTTCCGACACTTTCATGTCAGCTGCAACTCGATCCAGATAAGCGTTGTCAACCGGAACACCTACAGCTTTCAGTAGACCATAGATCGCCCCAGGAGTTTGCTCTAGCCCGTTAGCAGGGAGCTTCTTACCAGCTTCTTTGCGGCGACGCACTCCTGCACGAACATCACCGCCGCCTTCTTCTGCAAGTTGAAACAGGTCAGCAAAAGGCATAGCCGCACCTGCGAAGATGCGGTCTACAGTGGCTACAACAGGGTTCTTCTTAGCAGGGGGCTTTGACATTACTTCACCAGCGTTTCAGTACCAGTGCCATCAGGATTAACCTTAATCTGCGTCTTACGTCCATTCGGGAAAGTAAGTACAACCGTATCACGTCCTACAGCTTGTGCAGTAGCTCCACGTGCTTTGGCCTGTCCAACTTGTGCTTTTACGTCAGCAACGGGCCTTCCACCATTGCCTGCACCACGTGGACCACGAGGACCACCGCCCCCTTGTTCATAGGCTTGGCGAACCGCATTAGGGTCTTTGCCTCGATACGTGTAAGTAGGATCACCAAAGCCATCGTCTGCAATGCTCAACTGAACACTGTCACCACTTCCACTTCCACCGGAAGGCTTGTTGGCACTTACCATCGATGCGTTGGCTTTGATCCGATCAGTTTCACTATCAAAACTAACATAAGGTTGCACTGTCGATTGAGTGGCCTGGATAGGCGGAGTGATCATAGCTCCGATGTCTTCCACCGGAGGACGAACGCCACTTTCCGTCAGATACTTGATCCCACTAGCTGTGTTCTCGAAAGCCGCTTGCTGTGCAGCGTTCTGTGCAATCACGTCATTTTGGTTCGCGCGTGCTTGATCAACCGTGACGTATGGGTTCTGTACCTGAACAGCACCAAGCACGCCTTTGTCGGCCATGCCAGCAATAGCAGGCAGGTACGCTTTAGCGATATCAGTGCCAGCCGCGATTTCAGCTTCTCTCAATCCTTGTTCATTCGTAGCTTGCAGGATATCACCATAACCCTGCCGCTCACCTTGAGACAACATCATGAGGGCAAGGTTATTCAACGCATCCGCGCCACCACCCTGCTTGCGTGCAAGTGTAGCGGCATACGTCGGAGAGAACACACCGTAGACGCCCGCGTCAGGAGCTTTCACGTTAGCCATTACGAACCTCCACCCCAGCTGTCACTCCATTCGTTACCGGCAGGAGTTTTCTTCTTCGCAGTGGTCCCGCCACCGCCACTCTTGATCGCACCGAGAACACTCGACAGAGCCGACAACGTCTCAGATGCCCCGCTACCACCAACGATCGGAGCGTTACCCAAGATGTTCGCCGCACTCGCGTTGATATTCGCAGAGTTACCGAGAGCACCCGTCGCGTTAGAGCGTGCACCAGCCAAGGCAGCATTAGCACCCGAAGCAACACTACTCGGATTGAACGTCTGAATAGGCGCTCCTGAAGCACGGCCAGCCAGGATGTTGTAGATGTTCCCAGCGGCACCACTGCGAGAGTTATTCACATCAGTTGCTAGCTGCATTCCTTCGATCTCAGGTGATCCCATCGTTTGTGCAATCGCTTGAGAGCGTTGTTTAGCAAGTTGAGCAGCAATGGCAGCTCCACCCGTTGCCCCGCTACGAAGGGCTTGAGTGCCGAGGGAACTTGAGACCTGATCGAACCCTTTGTTGACCGCATCAGTCCTGTTGAGACGAAGCTGTGAAGCCAAGTCACTGCCACGAACAGGATTGGTAAGCTGATCAGTAAGACTGGCAAGTGCGCCATCAGCAGCAACTCCTTCTTTGCTCCGACGATTAGCATTCAAAATCGCCTCGATGCGGTTCATAGGTGCATCGGTTTGATACTGATTAATCGTCTCCTGATCACTCAGGTCTTGAATAGCCTGCTGCGTCGGAGAGAGTACAGTCTTCCATGTATTCGTCGCCTGATCATAAGCGGTGACGTTACCGTTCGCATCGATCTGCGTAGCGATACCACGACGAGCCATCTCTTCCGAAAGCTGTTGCTGCTCACGGGCGATTTGAAGTTGCTGGTTCTGGATATTCTGTTGCTGTTTTTGTTGCTTCTTCTGATCACTGGAGCCCAGGATAGCGCTAAGTGCAGAAGTACCCAGCATTGCAATCGTAATCGGGTCCATTAGAACGTCCCTTGCGAACCGAGGCCACGGCCAACACCTTCAGCCTGTTTACGCTTCGACAATGCATCAACAACATCCATGTTGCGCAGGTTAGTTGCACCTTGTGCAGTACCAGCATCGCCACGGATAGCAGAGAGATCGAACAAGCCGTTACCGGCACTAGCCAGGAGGTTTCCAGGCAGGTTAGCTTTCGCGTTGTTCAACACATCATTAGAGCGAGTGACATAGTCAGTCAGATCGAAGTTACCGACGCCGCCGTAATTATTTGCTGCGTTAAGCGCTTCTGTGCGGATGTCATCGTACTGTTTACGATAGCCGCTAAGTAGATCGTTTGCGGTTTGATTGAGCGACGCTGAGGCGGTAGCTTTATTCTTGTCAAGCGACGCAAGCCCTGCGCCATAGCCGACATCATTGTACATGCCACGGGCAAGGCCACGATCGAGTTGGGTCTTTGCTTTGTCATATTGTCCAGTCAGGATATCAGTAATTGAATTTCCGTACAGACTACTGTTCAGCTTATCAGTCGTCGTACCCAGAGCAGACGCAACTGACGTCCTCGCATTCGTACGAGCCGCTTCCTGTTGCTGAGCCTTCTCTTGCTGCTGATTAAACAGACCAAGAAGGTTATTAACCGTCTCACTCAACTTATCCTGTTCAGGAGTTGGTGTAACCGTAGGAGTGGTCGGTGAAGTAGGCGCAGTAGGCGTAGGAGCTACAGGAGCTTGTTGTTGATACTGAGCACTTCCGCCACCCTGATTGAACCACCACTTAGCGAAGTCTTCCGGCTTGCCTCCCTGATAGAACCCGTGTTGTGGCGCCCAGGAAGAGTTCCAGTCGATAGTCGGCCGCAGACGATTATACTCAGCGAGTACATCAGGCCGATCAGTAAGAAGCTGAGTAAAGTCTACCATCATTTACCCCTATTCTGAGGAATGAACCGATTTTGCCCGAACTGCCGATCACCGAACCACCAAGCGACAGCCATAGTGGCCATCATCGAAGCTTGATAATACGCGTTGGCGTTTTGTAGAAGTCCGAAGATGAATGAAGCGATGATCAGTAGAACAGTCAGTGACGGGCGAACCAATGTCATGATGTCTACAGTCCATTGAGATGCACGGCCGTTCAGAGTTGTCTGATCAGCCATAGCGGCGGCAAGTCCTTCATAGGATTTACCAATCTCTTCGATCTTTCCTTCCAGGTTACGGAGAGCAAAAGTTTCTTGTGCCTCCTGGCGTCCGCGCTCGGATGTCTTGTCAAGCATCGCCAATTCATGCGAATTCGTAACCCTCTTCATCTCTAGTTCTTGTTTGGCGTTTTCTCTGTCGATGACAAAGGCAAGAGCTTGAGTTCCGAGAGAGCCCAGAGTGCCGAGAAGGCCGCCTGTAGCTGCACCTCCCACAGTAGAAATAAGATCACCAAGGTCTGCCATTATCCTAGCCCCGGAATGTCGATACGGTTGAGATACCAGCCGAACATGAATTCTTCATTCTTGCCGTTGTCCTTGCTGATCTCTCGATAACGCATCCCTTGTTGAACGTTCAGGTCTTTGAGGAGAACAATCTCACCGTTGAGCTTACGAAGCTTGATGAAAGCTTTCAAGGCTCCGAGAGTGTTCACACCGATCTTGTCATCTACAATGATGTCAGGGTAATCCTTACCGCGACGATTGAAGATGTTGAGCCCACTTTGCAGGAACCTAACTGCATACGTGGTTCCCATGTTCACACCGATATCGAACATCTTCATTGCAATGCGTTCGCTGATCGCAGCTACGTCATCGAGTTTGATGATGTCCCAATAGCTCTTTTTGTATATACGTTTTGCCTCGTCCAGGGATAGGCTTCGCATAGGGCCAGTATAGCCATGGGCGCGGGCGACTGCAACAGTAATCCCATACATGGTTTCACCGCCGCTGTCGTAGGGATTGTTCGAATAGCCACCCTCTACAAGTATAGTTGCGTTGAATGCTTTATCGAATGAGTAGCTCATGATTTACCTGTAAGGATGTACCACACGTAATTGAACACAGCGAGGGCGACGACGCCAAGCATGTTGTAGACTAGTGCGGCTTTCGTTGCCTGCGTCTTCAATGCATCGATTGCGGTGTCTTGATCATCGATCTTCTTCGTCAACACGACATCCGCTTCTTCAAGCTTCTGAATACGAATGCCAGTCATCTGATTGATCAACACGAATTGAGCTTCCATGCTCTGCATAGATTGGCGGAGCAGTTTCAACTCACCTTTCATTTCCACATCGTTGATCTCACGCTTATGCAGACCACTGATCACGGCATCTAGGCGATGCTCTAAACTCGTTGCACGATCTTCTGTCATGTTACACTTCGAAGTTCAGCGTTGCAGTGACTCCACCAGAGGCAGAGGCACCGAGAGCATCAGTAATCGTTACAGAGAAAGAACCGGACTTAGAAGTCTGGAACTGATCGACGTAAGCGTTGAAAGAAGCACTAGAACCAGTGGAACCAGTAGACGACACACCACCCGAAGATGAAGGAGACCATGCGTAGGTGAAGGGAGCAGTACCACCAACAGGAGTTGCAGATGCAGAACCGATCGTGTAAGTACCACCACTGAACACAGTGCGGATCAGGTTAGTAGTACTCATCGACACTCCAGTCAGTGGTGGATTGGTAGCGGTAGATGTGAAGTTCGCCGTGACTCCAACACTTGTGCTTTGACCATCCGTGCTGTTGATCGTACAGCTAGGCGACGCAGAAGCGGTTTGACCGTTGCTGAGCGTCATGCTGAATGATGAACTAGCTCCCGAAGGATTGTTCGGGGTTGCACCACCACCAGACCAGGAATAGCTATACGAGCCACTTCCACCGCTAGCACTTACAGATGCAGAGCCAGTAGTACAAACCCCAGCACCCGAGCGTGAACCGGATACTGTACCGGGAGAGACGTTAGCACTCAGAGGAGGATTAGTCGGAGGAGGAACAGGCGGAACGAAAGTCGACACCATGTTTACCGTGACATCTGCTGAAGCAGTCGCAGGCGTCGGCGTTGCACTATCAGTTACAGTGCATCGATACACACCTGATTTAGATTGACCATTCGTCAGTGAAGTGCTGAAGGTAGTCGATGCAGCAGTCGGTGACGTTACAGTAAGAGTGTCTCCACTAACTTTCGTCCAGGCATACGAATACGGAGCAGTTCCACCAGTAGGCAGAGCTACAGCCGCAGACGAAGTAACAGAACCTGCGTTAGAACGAGAACCAGACACCGTTCCGTTCTGCATCGTAACATTCAACGCAGGTGGAGGTGGGGTGATAGACCCATAAGCAGTCTTCCACACTCCACCGACCTTAACCCCCACATAGGTTACAGTTTTCCATGCCCCACCGATCTTCACACGGGGAGCCGATACGACTTTCCAGCTAGCGCCGATCTTGAGGTGGATGCTCATGCCGTGTATTTAAACCACATGTCACCGTTCGAACCACCAGTAGGGTCCGACGTGGAGTAGAAGACTTTACCTGAAGTGAGAGCAGTATCGTTATGACTGATCACAAGTGCCGCAGCAGCCCCAGCACCAGTCTTAATTGCTCCATCAGCCGTGAACGTACCGCCGACAGTGGAGTTACCTGACACATCCCAATTCGGATGACCAGTCGACATCTTAGCAGGCGTCACTGATCCATCAGCGATAGTGAAGTCCGTATCAGCCGTAGGATTGAGGATCAGGAATTGCGTACCGTCGTAGATAGCGCGAACGAAGTCACTGACAGAGAACTCACCTCCAGACAGCGCTTCACCATCACGGATCATAGCCTTAGCACCGAGGCCGTTCACATTGACCGTGACAGCACCTGCGTTGACATGGTTAGCAGCGAAGGAGATGATTTGACCTGAAGTGTAGGAAGTCAGTGCAGGAGTATACGACACGACATAGTTCCCTCCCGATCCAGTCGACACAGCGAACGGAACAGGAGACGTAGACATGTTGCTGAGCAGACCGTCGAGCAGCCTCCAGTTCTGGTATTCCTCAGTTTGCCAAGCCTGCGTCTGATAGTTGATCAGAGTGAAGCCGTAGCCAGCAGTGTATCCATAAGCGCTCATCGGAAGTATCCACCATCTTGATATAGAATGGAGATGGAAGCGAACTTGAGTGGCAGTTTCACAGCACCACGCATCCGCAGTTTCATCAACATGAATTTAGCGGGCCAAGCCCACAGCTTTTCGTGTGCCGTGTTTCGTCCACCGCCGTAAGGAGAATACCCAGAACCGAAACCGCCTGCATCACCGCCAACCATTTCCATAGTCAGAAGAGGCGCATCAGCCAGTTCTTCATTCAGAACGAAACGATCAACATACATAGAGACACTGAAGGCAGCAGTACCACTCGTATCGAAAGCGATGTACTTGCTGTTCTTGGTCCTCATACGCTTGTTGATGTCAGACCAAGGCAGTTCCCAATCGAAGGTAATCGCACGACCAGTGCCATCTTCAATCGAAGAATCGTTCAAGAAATCTGCATAAATCGGATCATCTTTGAAGCCATACAGCCACAATTTGCCACCGACATCACCGAAGACGAGACGACCCTGAGCAGTGCGGCAACCACACGTGAAGTTCCATCCATCGTATCGAGCCCACGTTGCAATGTTCAGCGAAGGCTTGTACACGTAGTTGAACGCTCTAGTCTCGGTCGTAGTCGCTAGATCATCACTATTAGGAATAAAGAACATGAATTGTCCTTCATCCTGATTGTACACAGCGAAGCAGCGATCCTCAATCGTACTGAAACCGAGTTGACCGATCATCGTCCGTATGTCACTGTCGATGTAATCACTGACGCGTTCAGGTCGAAGCGTACCAGTGAACACCGTTCGTTTCAGAGACGGAACGCCGACCATGTCTTGCATAAGCATGTCGTCACCGTAACTGATCATGCTTCTATGGGATACGGCTCCGTACTGTTCAACGGGGTCTTCGAATTGCGGAGTGTGTGCATCCTCAACATAAGTTCCGAGTGAAGCAACAATCGTGCCTTCCACAAACCCAACAACCAGTTGTCCACGGAAAGCGTTGATGCCACGAATGAAGGAAGCCCCACTCAGAATGGAGCCAACATCAACATACGTTGCATCATTGGGGTCTGGATCACCGAACCAAGTACCGCTTGCGTCACGGGCTGATATATGAATGCGATAAGGATTAACAGGATCGCCAGCCATAACCAGATAGCGGTCACACGCAACGACGTAACGAGCAACAGGCGTGTTGATGTTGGTATTCGTTGCCAAATCCTGGAGATAATCAACTGACAATCCTGCATTGACGATTAGAGGCTTATCTACCCCATTACAAATGATTAGATCGTTGTTGAATTGTGCAAAGCTGGCGAAGGTAGTTGCTGACCATCCGGCAGGTGCACCAGGAAGAGCAGCAGCGATTGTAGCATCCCAGATTCGTGCAACGGTTCCATCTCCATACACACGAAGTACGTCACCATTGGACCCAACGACGATGACTGCATTGGAGAAGTATTCGACATTAACAATCTTCGTGTTAGAAGAAGAGAAGAACGGATTGCAGTCGACAAACAGACGCGTGCCCTGTCGAACAGTAGGAGTTCCATCTGACAGGATTGCTACATTGAACAGCTTGCGTGCGTACTTAGTACTCAAGTTCAGGTCATCATCCAGCACGTTGTAACCACCAGAGAAATCCCTGATGGTCGCGGCCTTCAATTCCTGCTTAGCACTCTTCAGTGGTTGCAGTTTCATTGCACATACCACGTGCGCGGATAATCATTCATGCCGTGACCGTCTAGCGCGATCGGAGCCTTATCTTGGCTTGCACTGATCTGTTGCAGACGGTTGTTGAACAGTTGTTGAAACTTCTCTGCTGCACCAGGGTTCGAGCCGTCATCCGTCATGTACTGCCAGCACACGAAATACTTCAGTGCGAGGTAGTCGAAAGGAACGATGTCATCGAGTTGGAACGAATGTGGGATGAGGAATCCTTGAACCGTGATCATGCCCGTTGCGGTAGTCGGGATCACCCTGAAGGTATCCGTCTGGTCCGCAACATAGAACAGCGGTTCTGCGCCACTCAGCGAAGTGGGGTTCACATCATCAGGGAATGCAACGAGGAAGCGCTCACTCGATCCAACCCAAATCTTGTTCACAGTATCGAAGCTGACAAAGGTGTTCTTCACAGGCAGCGTCGTGCGACCAGTTACACCGTCAAGAGTATAAGTCTGTGTAGTGCGAAACCGTTTCCAGTTCTTTTCTGGATCGGTTGCAAGAATGATGAAAGCGTCAGTGATCTTATTCACCAACAGCTGTTGAGAGTAGACTTGAGTTGAGATGCCAGCAGTCTGATACAGCGACGCCTCAACCTCTACAAGCAAACCTTCGAGCGTCTTATCAATCATCTTAACCTCATACGAATACGGCGTCAGCTAGAGAGGATAACTGACGCCGTACCGTTCATGAACTGTAGGCAGTGCTCTTACGCGTAGTAGTGAGCCAGTCCATAAAGTCCACCATTGCCCGAAGAGTTAAGATCACCATTCGGGAGGAACGTAGCCGAGAGGAACGCAGTACCATTAAGAGTGGACTGCGGATCATACGAGCCACGTGGATCAGTCGTAGTTGCCGTTTGCGGATCAACCAGCGACGGAGTAACGAGCGTACCGAGAGTGGCAACCCGCACACCATCAAGGTGTTCAGCAAGAATGTTGTTCATTCGATACGGCAGACCGAGCTTGTCCGTCGTACCAACCGACAGGTTAACCGCAGCAGCAGTGGAAACAATCTTGTCGAGGTACTTGAAGGCTTTCACACCGACAACAGCGTTAGTGCCGTTACCAGTGAAGACTTCAATCATCGGCTGATTGAGATAGTCACGTCCGTAGATCGTCACAGTCGGAGTACCAGCACCCGACAGGACAAGCTGGAGACAACGACCAAAGCCAGGACCATACGGAAATTCAACACCGACAGCCGAGTTGTACGGATCAGTGTTGTCTTTCAGCAGACCAGTAGCAGTGGGATTGCCATAGAGGAACGTAACACCGCCTGCAATGCTCTGCGCGTTGATGATGTCCGTAGCACTCGCAACAGCCATCGGGCCGAAACGAACATCATGCGGACCTTCATGCACCAGAGCGGCACTGTAACCCATGGCGTTGACGTATTGATTAATACGACGCGGCCGATACTTAGGAGAACGCTTAACCATTATTATTTATCCTTTCCGGACGTAGCTTTAAGATTATCTGTGTCTACGTCAACTTCATCCTCATCGATCAGTTCGGTGAGAGTGTAGTTGTAGTTCGGATCGTCTTCATGTTGAACGATGTCACCATCTTGGATGAAGTCGTAAGGATCGCCGCCGAAGTCGATAGTCTCACCCGTATCCATGTCAACTAGACGAGGCTTCAGGTGATAACCCATGCGGATCAGTTCTTTCCGATCAACACGAATTGAGTGCTTCTGTGGGAAGTAGACCATAAAGACCTCCTTCGTCACATCTTCAAACGTATCTTCCTTGGCGGGAACACTCGATCCTTCCAGCTTCACCATCTTAGAAATGCGAGTACGCACCTTGACAGTTTGGGGACCGACAACACGATAACGAGCTTTGACGTTACGTTGAGCCATAGTTCAATCCTCTCTTTGAACTCTGATTAGTTAATCAGAACGGCGTGAGTGCGGTAATTCTTCCAGGTGCACCACTGACCTTGCCAAGTGACACGCGAACCGGAAGCATCCATGTCCCACGGGCCGTTCAGCTGCTTAACACGCATGTTAACGCCTTTCAGCATGTGCAGACGCAGGTACTTCGAATTCAGGAAGTACGCCTTGTTCGTCGGGCAGTCTTCATCGTACATGATGGAGATACCAGCGTGCGAAGCCACCGTGAAGCCGAGATCGTAGATCGCCTTACCACTCTTAGTATCAGTAACGTTGATAACGATCTTGTCGCGAACAGCCGCACGATACAGACGGAAGATGTTACGCCCAGCCAGGATCAGGTCAGGCTTTTCACCCTTAAGGGTCAGGTCCATCAGGATGTCGTCGAAAGCTTCTTCGATGTTAGTCGCATCGAGAGTGCCAGCGAAGTTGTAAGCCGAAGTCCTCCACTGAGTTTCGGTAGCACGGTTCAAGCCACCGAGAGTACCAACAGTGGGATCATCAGGAACAATGGCAGCAAGACCGAGCGGGTCTGCACCACCACCAGCAGCGTAGAGATATTCAGTGAACTTCTCTTTGATGCTTTCTTCCAGAACGTCAAGCTTAGCCTTCATCAGCTTGAAGATCATGGTTTCGCCGCGGTTTTCATCTTCTTCCTGATCGGAGATGATGACCGTACCGACAACACGCGACCAGCCATAGTAGACCGTAGTGAACTCGTTAGTCTGGTTCACCGGCAGCTGATCGTAGTATTCCATCGAAGTGACGTTCGGGTTACGCCCAACAGTCAGCGGATTGCTGATCTGATAACCGCCATCTTCATACTCAACCCGATCGTTCGCAAACGCCCACGCCATCAGAGCGTTAGAACGGATCGAAGCCATGATCAGCTTCTTCCGCGAGCGTTGCAACGACGAGTTAAGAACAGTAGCTAGAGTAGCCATGTCTTACCTTCTTGTGTTAAACGTTCATGCCTGCATCACGCATACCGGCTCGGATCGCATCTCCGAAGTCTTCAGCCTGCGTAATGTGTTTGGTGCTATCATGCTGGGTAGCATTGCCATTCAGCGCACGCCCATCAATGATAGGCTTTTGTTGCTGCTGTTGCGGTTGCATATTCGGCTGTTGTTGTTGACCACCGGCCGCCTTACGTGCTTCAACTTGCGGAGCCAAGTCTTTGGTCCAGTCGAAGCCTTGTTCAAGGGCTTGGGTCTTAACAGCTAGATACGCATCAGTGAGCGATGCTTCAGGATGATTAGCCAGCACGAGCGCGATAACGTTCTCGTGTAGACGGGCATCAGGATTATCTTTGAAGAAGTTCGCAACTTCAGTTTGAACTTCGTCTTGAATATTCTGTTGCTTCGCCTCTACAGCCGTCTGCGGAAGACGCTGGTCAAGTAGTGCGAGAAGGGCTTGTGTATCGACACTCGGCCCGATCCCTTCAACATTATGCCCCAACTGCTTCATATCCACAAGCAGTTGTTTCATCGTGCCTTGCGGATCGGTACGCAAGTCCTTATACAGACGGAGCGCAGCCTGCATCTCAGTGGGATCAGCAACGCCGACCTGAGCGGCAGCTTGCTCAAAGGCCGTGTTCTTCTTCACAAGATCATCGTACTTCGTCTGAAGATTGTTCATATCACGGCGGATATTACCTTCATTCTGACGAGCGATGCGTGCAGTCTCATACCAGCGGCGTTCACCGCCAGCCTTAACAATCGTACCGTCTTGAAGCGTCAGATCGTTGGGATTACCAGCCGCTTGTCCTTCCGGCTTCTTCCCTTGTTCAGTCTTACCGTCTGTTCCACCGTTAGGCTTATCTGATTTAGCAGCGGCCGATTGCTCACTTCCGACAACCTTTTCAGTTCCCGGTTGTTCAGTCGCTTTGCTTTCAGCACCAATGGATTTGTCGATTGTCTCCGCGATGGCATCAGGCTTTTCCTGTTGTTGTTCCTGTGCAGGCGCTGGTTGTTGCTGTTGTTCACCTTGTCCCGGAGCATCTTCTTCAATGCCTGCCGCGTCAAAGTGCTTATTCATCATCTTATCAAAGTCGTCCATAGTAACCTCTCTTTACTGGACTTGGCCTTGTTGTGCCTGAGCCATAATGGCTTCTAGTGCTTGTTGAGGCGGCACACCCTCAGCAATCTGCGCTTCCAACGCTCCCTTCATTTCAGGAGGAAGTTGGTTGATCAGCGTAGCAACTTGTTCTCTTACAGCAGAGTTCTCATCTCCTCCGCTAGCAGGAGCACCTTCGCTTCCACCAGCGCTACCGCCACTTCCAGCAGGACCGCCACCGGCTGCATTAGCCTGATCATTAAGTGACTGCATAATGAGTCGCCAATCAGCAGCAGACATCACCATTTCATCACTGAAGGCACGCTCAAGAACCTTCAATGCAGTGATACCGACAGCGGGAATGCCTTGTCCGAATTGACCGAGAACTTGTCCCAACTCTAGAGCTTGTGTTTTCTTAGCCCTGCTTGTGGGCTTGTCACTAGAGCCACCGACCACACGAAGAGAAAGAATACGTCGTAGTTCTTCAGGGGAAGCAACTCGCTTCCATCCTTTAGCCAGATCGGGACCGATGATCTCTGCGACGTCCTCAACTTCCCAACGCTGAGCAGCAATTTGAATAAGCTTCCAGCCGATCTTGCCGATCCAGTCTTCGATGCAGTCGACCTTTTCGTCAACTCTGATGTCGACACTCTTCTGATAGAAGTTGATTGCATCATTGGTCGTGTTCGTCTTGAATTGTGCACCCTGTTGTGCAGCGGTGATACCAGTCACACGGGAGATGTATTCATTTGCTGTAGCATTGTTGAGAAGATCAGGATAAGCAAGTGCCGGCGGAGTTGCCGACCACACAGCATCACCAATTTTCATTCCTTCTGGAAGATCAATCGGAACAGCCGTACCGTCAGGACCACTCAGATATTTCTCAGCAGCTTCTTGCGTGACCATGTTACGGTTGTACATGATCTTGTTCTTTGTCCAATCACGAGCCTGAGCAATAGTACTGTTGTTGTCGTTGATGCTGTCTTGCTGATCCAAGTAGTAAGTCACTTCACCCTTGGGATGCATCGTCTCAAGAGCTTCGTGGAACCACAGATGATCGTAGGGATAGAACTCAAGCAGCTTTAGCGGATCATCCCACACCCACAGCGGCCAGTCCCACTTGTTATCCGCATAGAGATACAGACGACGAGTGGTCTTATCCCAAATCCAATAGACTTTCGTGTACTGAGCATTCTTGTACGCAACAGTGGACTTATACCCGTAGCTCTGTGCTTCCCTCTGCTGATCGCTCTGCTGAGCAATGAACAAGGAGAAGTTATTCACTTCATCTTCAAGCTGCGTGCTTTCGGTTTTAGCAGAAGGACTCAACACGTGTGTTGGATTGTAGGTTGAAACAATCTTGCCTTCACTGTCACGGCCGTAAACAGCATTGAGGTAATAAGTGGGCAGATAATCTTCTTCAGCAATCCAAGTGGCATCACTGTGATCTGCACAGGTTGAAGTCGGATCAACAAAGATGCGGAACGGAGAGACAAGCTTCACACTTGGTCCACTAGGCGTGAGCAGTGAAATCTTCTCTTCTAATGCTTGGAGCTTGCCTTCAGCAGTTTTGATGTCTTTCGCACTCTTGGCTTTCTCGTATTCCAAGCTGACTTTGCGAAGTTCCTCAATAGCGTCTTCGCTGCTGTCTTTCTTTTCAGTCCATCCAACCTTAGAGTATGCTGCATTGGTAAGCTGGCACCACAGAATACCCCGACGAGCCGTAGGCTTCAGGTTAACACCGGGGTTGGTTTGCAGAGAAAATAGTTTGTTGACCAGAGCTTCAGCCGCAGTGGCCCATGCTTGATCGATATCACTGTTAACGGCTTTCGGAGTACATTCAACAGTCGGGTTCTTCGCATATAGAATAGGCAACATCGTAGTTGTGTTGGCGAATACGACGTTCTCAGTAGAAGTCCATCCACGCCCGATACGCTTAGGAGCCCTCGAACCGGAAGCATCTTGTATCGACTTACGATGCGACATCTGGTCATTATCGTAATAACGAATAGCTTCAGACCAAGCGTCCATACTCGTCTGCATCGATGCACGTGACTGATCGATACGAGAACACCACAGCTTGCCGAGTGATTTAGAGACTGGAATTTTAGGTCCAATCAACTTGTACGGAGGTTCGTTATCCTCTTCTGGCTTTTCAGAAGTGATCCCTTCTCGTTCAAGTGCTTTCGACAGTTGAGGGTTGTCAGCCAGCGGATCGATTTCAGCCATGTCGCGGACTTCTCATGTGTTGAGTTTGATCAGGGGCTTCACGCCACCGACGATATTCAGAGGGAATTGAAGGAGGCTTTGATCCAGGCCGGAAAGTTGCAACACGTGGTTTGTCCGTCAGAAGGTACTTGATGGCGTCCATTGCGTGGTCATTGCGGTCCATCGGCATATCTTCGTATTCGCCGCTCGTGTCTTTTTTCCAGTAGTAATCAACAATCTCCTGATCGATAAAAGTGAGGTCTTTAGAGAAGAAGATGCGAGGCGCACCGAGTGTAGGACGGCCCCGCTCGTCGGTATGGATGGGGTGCCGATGGTAGGGGTCAGTATAGAGGTAGCTCTGTACCTTGGCAATACCATTTATGACGTCGTTGTTGCCCCGGATCATCTTTAGCCCTTCCTCGCGGAACAGGCCAGAGGTGGTTTTACCTACCGTCATCTTGTCACCACTGACACGACGGAAGATAGAAGGGTCTGCCATGATCTTGAAGTCGTCAGCCGACATGAAGCCAGGAGAGATCACACCTGAACCGAAACCATAAAGCAGTCGAGTTTGACGGATACGTTTCGACAGCTGAGAGATCGATTGCTCTTTCTCATAGAAGCCATCCATGACGAATACGTTGCCAACGGTGTCAGTGAAGGTGAATAGATAACAAGCAGGCTTCGCGATACCGTGGTCGTAAGTCTCTAGAATGTTTCCAGTAGCTCCACCGAAACGAACAAGCTCATTGTAGTAGTTTACAATCAAATCATGATCCAACATGTGAATAGTCGGATCGTAATCAGGATAGACTAGACCTTCATAAGCTCCCCACTCCCCGTTCAGGAAGCGATCTTTCATCTGACCCTTATAGGTCGATTGCAGAGTGGTAATGAAGTCAGCAGGCAGGTTCGCTGCGTTGTCGTAAGTCGAACCCTCGAAGATTTCGATCATCACTTCACCCGTTTCCTCATCTATCATGAGGTCAGGATTGTGAATGCCGTTCTTCAAGTCATGAACAGGTTTGACGAGTTTCTGATAAACCCAATTTCGTGTTGGGTTACACATGATGATGAACCAACGTGGCCCACTGCTGGGCATCGTCTCATCGAAATCATCTTCAGGGTTATATGGAGTTTGTCCACGCAGACGACCGAGCAGGTCAGTGAAATCCTTGTGAGTAACTTCCGGGTCTTCGATCTGATCAAACACGATCCAATCATAAGTCGCAGACAGCAGGTTTGAAGTGCTGCTCTCTGCACTCTTACCTGTCTGTTGAACGTGGCTGAAGTTGATGATCGATCCATTCGTGAGTTGGATCAGATTATCCTTACTGTCGACATTCCGTTGCTGCCAGTTCTTAGGTGTCCAAGCGTTGAACTCCTTACGGATCGTCTGTGACAGTTTAGGATAAGTGGAACGTGCCACCAGACCGTTAGAGCCTGGATAATCGCGTGCCAGTTTAAGGGCTTTGACCACAGCACCCGTAGTCTTACCATTACCATAGCCACCAGCGAACATCTGTATCTTTGCACGCGCCTTCTGAAACTTATCGTGCAAGCTCCCACGTTCAACCCGATAAGTCTTACTCACTGCTGTTCCTCTCTAAGCAGTTCACGTCCACGGGATAGGATTTTGGCAATCCTGGGATTACTCGAACGACTCATACGTTTCTGAACATCCCAGGACTGGAACATCTGTTCATATTTTCGGCAGTCGAATGCCTTACATTCCTGCGGAGCGTCATCGTGAATGCTGCAACCTTCTTTAGTGAGATAGATACAGTTACCATCTAGCCCCTTAGCAAGTTGCAGCCCGGTCAATCCCTCAACAGTCTGGTACTTACTGGCATCGTCTCCACCACGAAGATGAATAGTGTCCCCAATGCAGCAAGTACGGCATCCGTTACAGTTAAGTTCCTTCATGTGTTTAATCCGGGAAGTTAGTGGTACGGTTCACGAAGTCAACATAAGTAGTGCCAACACCGATACCCTTCGCAGGAGAAGTGTCTAGAGGCCCGCCAACTTTACTTGTGAACGCTTCACGAATTTGCTGTACAGTGCAATCTGGACCGAACACAGGAGCAGCATACGCAGCAGGAATGTCGCCATCACTCACTGCATAGTTTCCAACATCAGTGGGAGGAGTAATAACACCCGCTGCTGTATCGATTGACACCGGACCCGATGCACCAGCAGCCCAAACAGTGTTGTTCTTAGCAGTGCCGCCGGTCGTAGCAGCAAACAGAACACGAGGAGTACCAACAGGGTAAGTGTCAGCTTGATCCTTAACGATCACGTTATACCTTACATCGGGATTAATGGCACGCGAAACAGAGATACCACGCACCATCGCATCGATGTACACATTACCCTTCGCCATGAAGTTATGAATGTTCACGCCGACTTTAGCACCTGAGACGAAGATGCCTTGTCCGCCAACTTGACCAGCAGCACCATGGAAGCCGATGAACATGATGTTCCCGACATACGAAGTGCCTTCATAATCGCCAACAGCAACGGTTTGCCACTGTTCTTGGAAGTAGTCACCATGAGCAGTGCCGATGAAGGTCTTATCACGGATGATGTTCCAGCTGACTAGACCACCGAATGCAATGCCCTTCACGCCATCGTTATAGCAGAGTTGTGTGTCATTCCCGACGATTTCATACACGCTGCCTGAGCGGATAATGCCGTTGTAGCAGTCATGAATGTAGTTGTCGTAGATGTAGAAGTTACCAGAGCTTCCAGTCTCCTGAAGGAAGATGCCTGAGCAAATCTTCGTACTCGAAGGCTCACCAGCTTCCATCCGACTGCTGATATCGCAGTTGATGACCGAAATCCAATACCATGCCTGAGTGCTGTTAACTCCTGAAGTTTTTACCCAGATCGCAGCAGTCGACGCACCGGAAGCGCCGCCGATGTTGTAAGCTTTAAAGACTACGCCATCGAACTGAACGTAAAAATAAGCATTATTGTAGCCGTTCATGTCGATACGAGTGATTGTTGCCCCGAGAGGGGTTTCCGGTCTGATCTTCACCCATCCTGGATGTAGATGCGTAGTGCCAACGAAGTTCGGTCCACTCCATCCCTGATCAACAGGAGCAGACGGACCACCGGAACGAACACCGAAACTCGCACCAGCCGCTAGCCTGATTTCCAGCACATTCGGCATATCATTAATGTCACCGGAAGCGTTCAGTCCGAACGTCGTACCGTTACGCAGGATAACATGATCACCGTAGTTAACTGCACCACTCTTCAGCGTAGCATTGATCTGGTTAGTGCCACCACTGTCAGTCGGATGAGGACGAACAGAGAATGCATTCGCAATGCCATTCACAGTGAACGTGCGTGAAGTCGTTCCGTTACTCACAGTGAGCGTATACGGGAAAGACAGAGTAGGTGGAGCAGTACCGTAAGTACCAGCGATCACTAGGAAACCGTAGGCATCGATTGCCCACACAGAACCAGTGTTACCACCAGTGATCGTGACAGTTCCAGGCAAACCGACATCAGCACCGCCATAACCACGACGGGTCTTCACACCGAATGAAATTGCATCAGGAGTTACAGGACTAGTGACCGTATCAGTTTCATTCGACAGAGCAGGTGCAGCATTGCCGTAACTGTTAGAAGCTACCTCTTCATTCTTCAGCTTCTTGCCACTGTCAGCACTCACAGGTGTATACGACAGGTTCGACGTACCGATGATTTGCACACCGTCGGCGTACCACTTATACGATCGGTTGTCGACGCCGTTATCGTACACGCCAGGAGTTGCAGTGATCTGCGTACCAACTTCTGCAACAGTCGGAATGCTCGGAGGCGTAACCAGAACAGGGCGTTGTCCTGGAGGCGGACCTTCGCCACTCGGACGACGGCTTGTAATTCTCAATCGAAAGCGATGCATTAGCCGACACCCATGAGAGCTAGTTGACTGCCTGAAGACGGTGGCGGAGTAGTTGCGAGCTTGTACACGATGTAATTTGTATCCCACGACTGAGAAACACTGATAGTCGGTGAATATGTGTCAGCCGTTGTGGAGTTTACGATACGATATGCTGAGTGCAAGTTTCGGTTATCAAGGATTGCGTCATTCAGCCACGTGTAGTCTGCATCTTCCACTGATAGAGTAGACAGAGAAGAATAGACACAACCGATGATGACACTGTCAGCTTGCGCAAGAGTTCCAGTCGTGATCGACGGAGTAGTTGACGTACCTGAAGCACCAGCACCTTGCTGATCGAAATAGCTTGCAGCCTGTCCGTTAATCGCTTGAAAGACTGCAAACTTTCGGTTCGCTCCCGTAGAACACACAAGAGAAATTGTATCTCCGATTGCGAGGGCGGTAGTCAGAACACTGTCTACGAAGTAATAACGAGACGTTCCACTCGTATAAGCAGTTCGGGTCGTCCAGGTATTACCCTTTGTGTCGGTGACAGAATTAAGTGTGCCGCTGGACTGAACAACCATCCAACCGCACACTAGATCACCAATCGCAGCACTATCAGTCAAAGTGACAACGATAGTGGTAGAGACGCCTACACCTACTGTTGCAGCCCCAATGTCCCAGACTGACGCCATGATCAGACCTCGATATAAACGATGTGACCACCGACCGTCGCATTAGTCGAAAGGTTGATGTTTAGGATAGCACCAGCAGCGGTTTCGAAGTGACCGTTAGCACTGAAGCCCGGAGCAGCACCCTTCGTCAGAGGCCCAGTGATGTCTGTAGTGCCAGAACGGAACTTCATCGTGACAGCAGCACCGTCAGTGATGACGTAATCCAGAACACGAAGCTTCTTGCCAGTCACAGCCGCAACGATAAGAGTATCACCAGCAGTCGTAGCCGAGATCACAGCAAACTTCGGAGTGTAATCAACACCAGCAATGCGAACGACCGAAGTATCCATCGCCACAGTAGCAGCAGTATTATTCGTCAGGTAATCAGTGACAAACGCATCGGTCTTTGTTGCAGTGAAACGTGCCATGCCGACAAGAGTGACGTCATCATCAGAAGGATCACCGATAGCATCAGTTGCACCGATAGAAGCATACACAAGATCGACTTTGTCTTCGATGTCTTGCAGGCGCTGAATTTCAGTTACTTGGTTAGCAGCAGATGCGTCACCACCACCGCCGCCACCGCCGCCGCCACCCGGAGTGGGAATGTGTTCATCCAGATGATTAGTGTTGCCACTCAGATCACGAACGATAGCCATGACTAGAATTCCTTCGGAGTTACGTTGATGAAGTCCCCATCGATGACAGGGAATGCTTCTTTGTCAGACTTCTCGATATACTCGATACGAAGTCCGCCTTCCATCTTGTGTTTATGCTCAACAACATCAGCAGGACGATGGCCAGCACGATCAAGGATGTCTTTAGCAGCGGCAAAGCCTAGAGCACCATCCTCTTCCATCGTATCGATTACTTTCTGTGCGGCTCCCATCGCGTGCTTCGTGATATGGGTGCGAACATCTTGCGCTTCATGCTCCAGGACACTCTTCAGAATGTCTTGACTCAGTTGAGTGTACTCAGGAAGCTGTTTGATCTTCTTGATCTGAGGAACCGAAACACTACCGAGTTGCAGAGCGATGTCGCCTTCACTCAAACCGAACATCGTGTAGAAGAGGATGAGTGACAGAGCATTCATCTGCTGTCCCGGCACAGGAAGCTCAGCAACACTGCGTCGAGCTTTCGATACAGCGGCGATAGCATCCTTAGCAGCAGGGATTTCCACAAAGTCACTATACTTACGATCCTTGATCACTCCACCCGTGGCAGGATTGATCTTAGTACCGTCAGCAAGGACTAGAGGAGCGTTGGGATCATCAGCAAGCATTACGGAAGCCTACGAATAGCTTTAATCGCCTCAGAGCCTCCGATACGAGGAGTAGACTTCGTAATAGCAGGCATCTTAGTAGGAGAAGGAAGAAGCTTCTGCGGAGGTCCTTCAATCGGTGCCGGACGATCAACGTACAAGTCTACTTTAGGAGTTGTCTTCGTAACAGCTGTTGAAGGAGACGGCGACGTTGACGCATTACCGATGTCACCAGCACCGAACTTCGCATCTTTCTTGCCACCACGGCCTGAAAGTACACGATGCAGAGCATACCCAGCACCAGCAGCACCACCGATAGCTCCGATGGCCTTGAGCCAGTCAATTGCTGCTTGATCACCATTCGCAGCTTTCGTTTGAGCGTCTGCAACGTCTTCAGGAGTCACACCGGGAGGAAGTTGAGTTGCATCGGCGGCTGAAGCATTACCACCACCCATTACCGATGCAACATCAACCCCCGCACCGCCAGTTTGACTTACGCGGTCGGCCACAGCCTTCTCAAGCGGAGAGAGGCGGATAACACCCTTTTCAGCTACAAAAGGCTGAGCCATCTCGATTAGTCCTTATTCTGAGTGGGATAACCACCCTTATTAATTCCAGAACCGCCTTGCTTCTTCTCATCCTTCCGTTTGTGGTGGAAGTAGAGAATAGCAGCTACAGCGATAATCAACGCTACAGGAAGCAGCTTAGTAAGCAGGTCCGCCATTGCCAGACAAGTCCTTCGGATAGGGGTTAGGCCGAGTAGTGACGTTAACAGTCATTTCCTTCAACATCGTGATATCAGCGGCAGTCGAGTTACGCGAGATATCGGTAACAACTTCAATCGTACGCAGACCACCACCAACAGGCCCAGGTTCAGGCGTGAAAGCTTGAACTTGAGTGTGAGTCTTCGAAGCAGCACTACCAGCAGCAGCACCGAGTAGAGTATCGAATAGTTCCGCCACAACTCGCCACTGAGAACGGTTCATCAGCCGCTTAATACCATTACGACGAGGAACACGATCTTGGATGGGAGCATATTGAGCAAAGCCAGCTTCGTTGGTCCACAGACCTTGCCAGCCGGTTGCACGTGCAGCATTCAGAGTAGCCATGTGTATAAGTCCTTTGCCGGGGAGGCCGGTTTGCCAGGGTAGTATAATGAACGTGCGCGCGCGTGCAACATAAATCGATCGGTGTCAAGCCCCTATATCTAGTAGGTAGGGGGTAGGGTTGACACAAGGGGTATAAATGTGATATCTTACTACACATACACAGCGAGATGTGTATCTAAGTGTGCTTCGCACAGATGTACGTGTTATGTTTATATATGTGTAGATGTATCCACATATATAAGACAGAAGTACACACAACTCCCACTATATAAGAGACCAATAAGCCCCGGCTGCCGACAGGGAGCCGGGCCAGTCCCCCGCTGTCCGTGTTCTGGTCTCTGCTACTATCAAACTCATACACAACAGCACTTGAGCAGACATGATGTTGTTACAGAGTGCGATTGCTGTGTGCAGTTATCTTATATGTAGATAGATGAGTGGAGTTCTAGCATCACCTTCGGCAATGGTGATTACTCTTTAAACTCATGAGCGGAATGTTGAGAGAGTTGACCTCAACCCCCGCGCCCCCACACATATAAACCCCCACTTTTGGTTTTACCGGGGGATAGTGGGGGTGGGGTTGTTGCATTTGTGGTCTACCCTCCCCTTCGATCAACCGCCACACGTGTTGAAACATGGTCATGCCTCGATCATCCCACACACATAGGTTGTTTGGGATCACTCATAGTAGTTGTGTGTATACACATGTGCACGTCAGTAGCTACGACAGTATTCATGTTGAGGTAATGTGGTGAGGGGTGGACCTGCATCTCAACATCTCAGTCACGTCATCGGCCCATCACTCGTTGTTATCGTCATCTCATCTCATCTCAACACGCATACAAACATCTTGTTTGCTCATGTTGCACCGCACGTTACACACGTCTCGTCTGCTCATACCAACATCATGTTTGCTCATGTCTTATATGTAGCTCATGTATATTTGACATAAGCGTATGTGTGTGATAAAAGATACACATAACAAGAAACATGATGGCGAGATAAGACGACATGAGTTGACACATGTTTTTTGATATGCGTTGAATGTGTCTCCCAATCACGGGAACCAACAAACAAAGGGACTAACGAAATGACCAACGAAACGAACAAGCCCGCGACCGAAACCCCCGTCGCGAACATCAACGCCGCTGACATCGGCAAGCAAGCTATCGCTAAGTGGAACACGCGTGAC
>Ga0247824_10000077_pt1 | contig 36975 bp, 88 predicted proteins | sample 13C_PalmiticAcid_FD_194412 | JGI IMG/M metagenome (GOLD analysis project Ga0247824, IMG submission 194412) | Soil microbial communities from agricultural site in Penn Yan, New York, United States - 13C_PalmiticAcid_Day48 | ecosystem: Environmental > Terrestrial > Soil > Agricultural land...
ACACCTATACTGGACCGCAGGGTGAAGTCGTCAAGTTCTCCGCAGATCCAGAAAACGCTTTTAGCTTCTTGCTACTTCCGGGTACCAATACGGCAGGCAGGAAGGTGGCAAAAGCGGTGCTCGACAGCTTCTGTGACGCAGGCCTGAAAAGCAAAGGTGCGTTTGAAGACGCCATCAAAGTAATCAATGTGAATTGAGGGAGTCAAATGGGTAGTGAAACAATGGCTGTCATAAGACAGGAGATAGAAGAACGTATGCGGGCCCTGATTGATAGGCTCAACCGCGTTGACCAATTCAGAGCCTACTATCTCAGGTCACAAAAGTAGAACATCAAATCTAACAACGAAAGGTAAATCATGTCTAAAGCTCAATACAAAAAACTGCGGGATACGCTCGTTACATGTTTAGACGGTGAAGAGGCTGAAGTAGGAAAGTCTGCATATGACAGAGGTCCAAGTTGCTCCCTGAAAGAAGTTCGCAAGCTTCGAGCAGGTGACGTTATTGAAACCTATTACGAGGGTACAGAGAGCCCGATTCTGGAGATGGTTATAGAGGATGTTTTGCCAGACGAGGACCACTTCGATATAAAGACAGTTCGCTTAGATGCGTTCACTGGTCTGCCTAGGTCACGACGTAAGGAGAGCTACTTCACGGTGAACACTGATCGACTTAAGTTGGTAGGTCGCATGAAGTTCGAACACGGCGCACTGCACATGGTAACGGTCTAGTCAATCACGAAGGGGCTTCGGCCCCCAATAAGGAGCAATCATGAAAGGTCCTACTGAAACCATCGGTACAAAGCTTCGCACTTGGGGCAATTCGGATACGTACACTAGCGCCCAAACGTTCTTCACAGGCACCCCTTTCGAAACCCTTTCTGAGAAGTCAAAGACTGAGTTCGAGGCTGTGGTTGAATTGCTTGGGCGTCTTGCTGAAACGCTAGACGGTAACAAGATGCCCGTAGTTCAGTTCATCGCACTACGCCGTACGTCAAGATTGCACTATGTAGCCTACCGCTTCACGTCAGACTGGGCCCACAGCTACTACAACAGAGAGTTGTTACTGCGTGGCCCAGATTTAGGAAGAGGCGCCTACGCAGAATGGGACGGATCTTCTGACGACGCAGAGTAAGCCAATCAATCGAACCTACTAAGGAGCTAATCATGAACGAAACCACATTCGCTATCTACGCCGTAGGCATGCTTTGCGCAGCATTCGGAGGCGTAGTTGTCGCAGCATCGAGTGGCATCAAGATCAAGACCACTATGACTGCAATCACTTGCGCGGCTGTTTCTATATTCAGCCTAGCTTTTCTGATTAAGCTCACTGTCGCTACGTGGTAGACAGTTCTGGAGGACCTATGGTAATCAAACCCAACACTCGCTTGATAAATCTGCTTAGCCAGATCGTGCATGCAGAATCAGATGGCAATCGTTATGAATCAATACGCCTTCGTGAACATGCAGAAAAGGCCATCATGGAGGCCCGCAACAACCGTATAACTGTGGAAGAAGCCAGGCGTATTCTTGGTCCGATTCTCGAACTGCTAATGACCAAAAAAACGAGGACTAACATGAGCGAACTTAAAGAGCCAATACTGGACGATGACTATCCTGTGTATTTTGGTTACCTGTATGTGGCTGATGGTAAAGTGATATCTAGTGATATAGAAGGAACGATCAGACACCTGAAAGCCAATCTAGGAGCCAAAGAAATACGGCGTTGTGACATGGCAGGCCGTACCAAGGAGCAAAAATGAGCGAAGTCGAAACTGGCATAATCGTGTGGGTACACACATACGAAATCCCAACCTCAGACGAGGAGTCTGAAGAAGAGCCCGTATTGCTTAGTAAGCGGCTGGCTTACATAACAGGCGGCACTTACTATGGGTCAAACGGAGGTATCTGTAATTTCTGGGACTGGACATACTTCAATGAAGACGGTACGTTAAGTGAAGAGACAGAGAGTGGGTATGATAATGGAAGCCCTTTTCAATTGGTTCCCAGTACCGAACATACACTCGAAATAAGAGCAATTCCTAACCCGGTTTAACACGCTAACCTCTCAACAAAGGAGAACCATCATGATGATGTGTTTCGCAATCGACGACATTAAGAACCTGGCAGGCGCTAAAGTAGAGGGCAAGTTCTTCGTTTATCGCCAATTTAAGGGAACCTTAGTAACACCTTTGGTCATGACAGCCGAGGGAGAGAAAGACGGCAAGCTTATGGCTGTGATCGACTTTGACGAACCAGCTTGCGGCTTTGTTGAGGCCTCTGACTTAATGGCACGTTTTATGGGCCACGAAATACCCTTCTCGCTTGTTAAAACAGGTCAATTTAGGAATAGAAGGGACGTCAATGAATGACCATAAACCAGTGCTTATTACTCAACTGAGTCCTGAGGAGATGTTGGAGGTTATCGCTAACCGACAAGTTAAAATCAACTGGGAAGAGGACTATTTAGTTAAGGGTAAGACGCGCGTTCACGTCATATCTGTTTCTGCATTCCCTGGTGACACTGGCGGCAATTGGCATTACTCATCTGTCAATGAAGATACACCAGCAAATCGACGGAAGGCACTTCATGAAGCCCTCTTAAGCATTCGTAATTCCCCAGACGGACTCCGTCCAGAACCCGAAGACGAATAAACCGCAGTTCCCTGATTAATTAAAGGAGCTTACCATGTTTATGACTAACTGCCCGGTTAAAATTTATCATCTGAACCACGACCAGATTTCTGAACTTGAATCGAACCGTATTCATGCTGATGCTCAAGGCAATGTGCGTTTGTTGCGTAAGCTCTTCAAGGCCCACAAGTATTCACCTGTGGCAGAAATCAGAACTACGGAGCTCGCTGAAGCCCATCAACTTACGACAGTCGATCATCGTGGCTCTTTCCCTGAAAGCGAGAGGACCACATTCTTGGTAACCAAGTTAAGGGGTACTCGCCCAGGCGATATCTTTGAAATGAACGGCGTTATGTACTACCTGGATTATAAAGAGTTCTTTCCTCTGAAAGGCTCCCTCATCCCCAAGATGAATCAAACAAGTTGGGTATCATTGGGCATTGGTATTGTTCTTACGATGGGTATCGTTGGTTTGTGTTTCGTCTAACCTAGGGAGGTAACTGTGGACAGCTATGTGTTTTATGTCATGCCGAAAAATGCACCACACCGACAGTTCAATACTACAAACCCCGGAGAGGCTCTTTTCTTCAAGGGTCTGGGGTACCAGGTTGTGGCTTTTCAATGGAACGGAATAGTGTATGAACCAGTGGTTATAGATTAAGTCTAACCTTTAAGGAGAATCAACATGGGTACCAAGACAAAGACCAAACAATTCCTCGCTTCTTTAGGCATAGAGGTCACGAGAATTCATGCTGCATCAAAGCATGAAATAACGGTAGTAGTCGATGCGACGCCTCAAGAAGTTAAAGCTTTGTTCACCGATTTGTATGGCAAGCCGAAGCGTGGTACCGGCAACCTGCGTGGTGTACATAGCTTCCAGTTCGACACTGGCTTACAGGGCTTCATCAATGTCGAATGGGATACAAGCTTGCCCCGTAGCGAACGTGAGATATTCGTGTCGCTTACTCAAGTGCCTATCAAGCTTGTAGCCCTGCGTGATGCGAAGCCCACGCAATTGGCAGCCGCCGCAACAACGCTCCTCGGAACAGAGAAACCCAAGTACACAAGGGTGATGAAGGACCTCCTGAACCACAGTCGTATGAACTGGTACGAAACGATGATGGTAGCCCACGAAATAGCTGGTATGGGATACACGCACCTCAACGTTAAGGATCGTCGTAGTATTACACCTCTAAAACTCAACTAAGGGACGCTTATGAACGCTCAGAAGTTAAAAACGTTTGACGTTTGGATGGAAGGACGCTGGGTTGGCATAACAGAGGGCATAGATGCTAAGTCTGCTCGGAAGAGTGTTTCTGACAGTTGGCCCCACGTTGAACCTGTGCGGTTGCTGCTTACACCGTTTTACGGCTATGGTACAAGTGATGAAACGTATGAAGCCATAACTGGGTGTAAGCCGCTGCTACCCTGTGTTAATACCGTCATGCACTGAGGCCCCAATGAAAAACTATGTGATCACCAACCCTGAGGGTACTAAGTTTCTCTGTATCGATACCCAGAATCCGAAGTACGCTGGCATCGGTTATATCGTTGATAAGCTATCAACTGAATGTCTTACGACTAGAACCAATGCGCTGTGGCTGATGTCTGACGATATGTACTTCGAGAAGTCCCATTTCGTGGACGATACTAACGTCGAGGCCCTGCAGGAGTTCTTTTTGACCGCGGTAGTGAAACGCATTGACGAGTTACCTGGTCAAAAAGCTGATCAAAAAGCTTTACGTTCTTTTGTTGAGCTCCCTCTTAACGACGACAAGACGTACCTTTACGTTCGACCTGCCCAGGTTGCTTCTGTCAGGGGTACCAAGTACGGAGACCACTCTTACCTGATTGTGATAGGGGACCCAAAAAGCTATCATGTGGGCTTGCCTGTCACTGAAGTGGTTAACATACTGGAGAAGGCTGATGTCAAACAGACCACAATGGATGTCGCAACCTTTGCGCATTAAAGGTGCGTATGGAACCTTAAGCGACGCGGCTAAGGTTATTAGGCAAGACGCTAAAGGGTACCGACAGGAGAAAAACAAAGAGGCCGCTAAAGCCGCTGAACGAATAGCCAATGCATTGGACCGCGTGGTTGACGGTGCAACTTGGGAAGAAGCATTCGAACTATAGGAGCCAATATGGAGTTGAAAACCGTTTTTCTGTATATCAACAAGGCTAATTGGGCGCCTATTATCAGTGATACCTTACCGCCAGAGAAGGACGTCGATCCTGACAAGAGGGTTTTCATTGATACGCGCAAGGACCGCTTTAGATCAATGTTTGTTGATCTTGACTACCTGGTAGCCTTCTTCAGGTCAAAGCATCGAACGACCTATATGGCACTTAAGGCTACTCATTATCAAGCCCGAGTGTTTGAGTTTGAATACAAGGTGATGTAATTCAATTTATTGGAGACACTATGTTTGCACGAATGTTTGGACCCGACGAGGATCAGGTTGTCGTTCTTCTGGACGATGATGATAAAGGTAACCCCATAGTTCGTTATTACTTCCAGCCACCGGGACTTGGTGTATGTTCTGTTGGTATAGCCTTCAGTCATAATGACTGGGAACAAGCAGAGCACTTCTTAAAGTCGATAACTGAAGAGCAAGCTCGTGAGGTTACGAATAAGGCAATGGATGCTGTAATGGGCTTGCCCGAGGAGGCTGATGATGAATACTGAAACCAAACCCTTGGTAATCTTTGTCTTCTTTTCGGCCGCCACTGGTGGATGCAACTCAAGTCCTACGCTTCCGGACGAGAAGGACGTGGATGAATATAAGGTGCCCATCGTGGATCTTATTCAGTTGATCCGCCCTTTAAGAGGTAAGGGTCATCGTCTTGTTGGTCTTCACCACAACAATCGGGTATTCGAACTTGAATACAGGCCTCTGATTGACGAACCTAAAGTTGAACAATAACGGAGGAACCAATGAGCTTTAAAACAATTTTCGTGTACATGAACCGTGATATGTGTGACCGTATTAGCGAAACGTTGCCCAAGGAGGACGATGTTTGGCTAAGCTCGGTAGGTCTTGAAGACTTGAAGCGGTTGGCTCTCTTAGTTCAGGGCAATACTTTGAGACTCAAAGAGATACACTACGCGGGTGTATTTGAAATCGAATACATCCCCCATAAATCCCAAGTACTGGAGGAAGCTGATGCACCTTACTGACCAAGAGCGTGGCTTAATTATTGCGGCTCTTCAATTTTTCAAGCACACGTGGAACGATGAGAAGGGCTCCATGCCTCATGAGGTGGTCGAACTCCTAGTCGGGGTACCTGATGAAGCTATCAACAATCTAGATAACTTGTGCAACAAACTACAGAAAGGAGAACCATGAGGTCCCGTAAGTTTTTGTTCTTTGATAGAGACGGCACTATGTGCGTGGCTAAGGTATTGCCTGAGGCTGAGCACGTAAGCCCAAAACCAGTGTACTTTAATCAGGTGAACCAGCTTGTTAGCTGCGTTTATGGTCACGATATTGCACTGAAGGCTCTCCATCATAACGGTAAGGTAGTGGAGATCGAATACACTCCATATTGAGTCGTAAATAGAAAGGGGAATCAATGAGCGATTTAATGGGTGCAATTAGAGCCCTAATGAATGGCAGTATATCAATTGAACACCAGCTTATCCTTGAGGTACTAGACGAAGATAAGCGGCGTCTAGCTACGGTCGTGCTTGGGCTTTTCGAAAGCATGGGCGCGGCTCTTCAACATCTGGAGGACAATAGACCAGCAATAGATAGCCAGGTAAAAATAGTGGTTAGCATGCTTCATCAGGTACGACCAACGACAAAAATATCCAGCACCATAATAAGAGCACGACAGCTCACAGACTTAACTTGAGGAATTAATCATGGGTCTCCAAGCCAACAAGACATCCCTAAAAGAAAAGAAGGTCCTGTACGTCCGTTACAAGAGAGCTTACTACAACGGGAAAGCACTGGTCTCCGATGCAGTGTTCGACAGGCTAGAGGACGAGATCCGTGCACAAGACCCTAAGTGGTCAGAGCTTACAAAGACAGGCGTTCGAGTCGAGAACAAGAAAACCGAAGTAGAGCTCGAACGCTTCATGCCCAGCCTGGGCAAGTGCTACCCTGAGCACATCAGTAAATGGCTCGCCAAATACCCGGGCCCCAAAGTAGTTATGGACAAGCTAGATGGTTCTAGCTTGCAACTTGTCTATAACAAGGGTAAGCCCGTCAAACTGATTACCCGTGGTAACGGTACTATGGGTGGCGATATATCCTTCTTCATACCTCATCTTAGTCTCCCAAAAATCCCCTACAAAGAACGTCTAGTTTTTAGATGCGAAGCCCTGATACCTGTGAAGACCTTCAAGGCAAAGTATGCGACTAAGTTCGAGAACGCTCGTGCTATGGTCAACGGCATGCTTAATCGCAAGACACCCGGCCCAGCTTTGGCCGATATTCACATCGTGGTCTTGGGCCTGTATGACTCGACTTTAGGTGCTGGTATCCCATTAGCCGCAGAATGGGGCTTCAAGACCGTACGAATCGAACCCTTCAGCGAGAAGGTTGCGGCCACCCTTGCATCAAGACTTAAGAGTTCCGTCTATGAAATGGATGGTTTAGTTATTGCTGATGCGAAGGCCCGCCTGATATACGAGAATGCGGACAAGCCTAAGTGGATAACCGCATACAAGGAGAATGAATCAGTAGAAGACGCTACCAGTGCGGTCGTCAAGAAGATTATTTACCAAACATCAAGGCTTCGTCGTATCATCCCCAAGATCAAGTTGGAGCCCGTCAAGCTTGGGGGTGTAACTGTAGAACACGCAACGTGCCACAATGCAGTGTGGATGGCAGATCGTAAGATTGGCCCAGGTGCAGTAGTCAAGATCGTGCGGTCAGGCGACGTGATACCCAAGATCGTGGGCGTCGTTAAAGCCGGAAAGACTCAACTACCTACGGTGCCCTACAAGATTGAGGGCGTTCACTTTGTGGCCACCGAGTTCTCTAAGGAGACAAGTGTTCGTGAGGTCATGCACTTCATGTCCTGTGTAGGCATCGAGTTCTTGGGCAAGGCTACCATTGAAATGCTTCACGATGAGGGGCTTGAAAGGGCCCTTGACTACCTGAAGTTGTGGTCTGAGGGTGTGCCTACAAAGCTTACTGAACTAGGGGTTGGTAAAGCGATGACGAAAAAGATATGGGCTGAGTTCGATCGTGAGTTTAATCGACTTACGCTCAAGAAGTTGATGGTTGCGTCTTCGTGTTTTGATGCAGGTGTGGGGGATAGGCGAGTCAACGCGATTGAGCAGCACTACGAAGACCCTGCTGTATTCGTGCAGCTAATCCAAGCCACAAATACAGGTGTTGTGCAGATGCTGCAAAAAGTCCCAAAATTTGGGCCAAAAACAGTGGATTTATTCAGTTCGGGACTAGTTATTTTCAGGCTTTGGTTAAAAGAGGCCCAAAAGTATGTTAAAATAAAGCGTGGGCAGCGCAAAATGGAAGTAAAGCCCAGTACCGGCAAATTGCTAGGTAAAATAGTTTCGTTTACTACTTATCGGGATAAGGCCCACGAACAGTTCGTTACCGAAAACGGGGGCACCGTTGATAAGTTCGGGGCGACCACAACGATACTGCTCTACAAAAAGGGCGGTAGGCTGTCATCAAAGCTCGACAAAGCTCGTGCCAAGGGTGTCGAGGTTTTGACATTCGAGGAGTTTAGGAAGCAGTTCAAACTGTGAGGAGTAAGTCATGGCTTTATACACGGATAGAGATGTTCGGGACGCAAAGCTTATTAAAACCAGAGTTACTGCTCTTTTGGAGCGCACAAATGCTCTGCGTCATAATCATTACGACAAGCTAGACCTTAGGACTGATAAAGACTTGGTTGAGGTAACCAAACTCTTACAAGGGATTTTGGATCGACATTAACAAGGAGAACACTATGGTATCTGACACACTAGAGCGCATCATTAAAGACGCAATGCAAATTCGTGAGCAGTCTTATGATCATGCTGCTGCCGAAAAGGCTGATAAAGAAAGTGAGGATGCTGAATTTATCGACTTCTCTTCTTTCTATAAAAAGACGGTCAAGGAAGCTTCGGATGAAGCCGCGACAGCGGCAGGTGATCCTCGATTAGGAGAAGTCGTGTACTACCTGTTGAGCTATGTGTGGAACGATATATCAGATTGGGCTGAGGGTCGTACCTAAGGAGGAGCAATGAAGAGCCTGCGTGAATTGTTTGACGAAGCCTGTGCTCAAGTTCAGGCTGGGAACAAACTGGATCAGGAGTTCTTGAGTCGTATCAGTCTAGTCCTGATTGCTGGTGGCTTGTCCCCCATAGAAGACATGAAGCTCGACCATTTATCAGATCAAGGTGGTCGAGTCTATATCGAGTTAGACCCGGGCTACGAGAACCTGTATAGGCCCTTTCAGAGACAAAGCTTGAGTTTCCCATCGCGTATTTTGGATGATCATGATCCAGTTACGGCTGCCAAAATATGGCGACTGGAGAAACAGGCTTGTGAGTTCAAAGCTCTGGTACATGTGAATCGGGTTAAAGTCGAAAAGAACCAGGCGGCCTACGAAGCTACGGTCAAGCAGCTACAGCTATTGAAAGGTATCCGCCGTATTCCCTAAAACTTAAAGGAGATCGATATGCCAGAATTGATAACAGACTTAGGTCAAATAGTTAGCCAACTAGACGCAGGGTTTATTCTGTATGAACCTGATGCAGCCTCTGACCTAAGTATGCTTGTCGAACTAAAGCCCGATGTTACTTACAATGTCCGAGGCGGAGTATTCCTGGCTTTGTGTTCGTTACTACATCTTGATCATGAACCAGACCTTAACCTCGCGGAAGCCGCTGAGGTGTATAAGGAGAAGTTTACGACGGCGGTCCTGCATAAACCGGATTCTAATCCCGTGTTCTGTATTGTTAGTAAGCGCAATGAGGCGGCCCTGCAATACCGAATTCGCCCTTATAAAGAGACTTAATATGACACCACTTGAACGTGCCCGGAAAAGAGCTGTGGTCGAAAACGACTTTGTGGCCTGCCGCATCTCTAAAGATGAAGCTAATGCAGCATTAGCTCAACTCGAAACCCAGCAGCCTCAGGACAAGGGGTCGATAAACATTCGTGCTCAAGAAGACTTAGCCCGCCGATTGGTCGATGCCACAGGCAAAGCATTGGCTGCCGTGCTTAAGGCTGCAGAGATTGATCGTTCAATTACTCACACTCATCACACAGACGCTGCCTATCTTACGGCACTGGATTCCCTGAATCGCAAACAAGTGGCTGATCTTGAGTATTTTCGGCAATGTCACTCGCTGGCCAACGAGCAGGCGTTGGCGTCCTTCAAGATTAAGGTTCATCTCAAAGACGGTCGAACTATGTGGGTCAATAGTTACGTGGGTGGCTATGCCTCAAGCATTATGATAGCCCACTCTATTGAAGAAGCCCATGAGTTTCCTGCTTATATGAGAGCCGCTGTATCAGAGCTCAATAGCTTCATTTCGTCACTGCCGGATTCGGAGACCTATAAGCAAATAGAGAGATTTGAAGTCGCGTAGTACCTTACCAGTAACATCTTACCAGTAACCACAACAACCATGGAGTTTATATGGCACACAGTCCAATGGAAAAGAAGTATCAACAGAGAATGAACGAAGTCGGCGAGCTTCTGTCAGAGATATTCAACGGTGCGGCCTTCATTCTGATGGTCACTGACTTTGACACTGACGTTGGAGTCATGAACTATATCAGCAATGCAGATAGGGGCGATGTAATTGCCGCCCTAAAGGAATTCATAGCCACCCAAGAAGGTCGGGCCGCTGCACCAAGTAGCACCAAGCATTAACCATAAAGGAGGAAGCAATGAAAAGCTTACTTGAACCATCGTTAAATGAGATTTCAGAAACCCTTACCAACATAGACAACCCGGGTTTGCCGGTTGAAGTGCAGATTGACCGCCACGGTGTGCTAAGGGTCAATGTAGGTCCTGCCTGCATTCTACGAATAGGAATGGTCGATAAGTTTATCCTGAACGTGGATAACGGCGTGTTCGCTAACTTACCCGGAGGCTCCTATGTCTCTCCCTGAACATAACGAAGACACCGTATTTATTCCTCTAGACCAGAGGATAGAGCCTGCTGATGCTCTTCTCCTTGTGGAGAAAGAATTAGCGGTGCTTGAAACTCTAAAAGACGGGTTGAGTAATCCATTGGTTCCCCCAATACTGAAAAGCATAACGTTGGCAAATATTCGGTGCAATCATTTGCTGCACGATACTATCGAAGCCCAGCAAAAGGTAATCGAAGACCAACAGGTGCGGCTTGAGGTACTGCATGATGCCGTCCGAGGCTTGGTAGACTCGATACGAGTAATATTGGCTGTCCGGTCTTCCGATCCGAATGCGTAAGGGGCTGCCATGAAATACAAGCACTCATATTACGAGGTCTGCTATCACCTCAAAGATGGACCCGCTAAAGTAGAATGCGTAGGTACAATAGTGAAGGCTCGTCGTAAAGTACGGGCCCTGCATAACAAAGGTCATTCAGTGATATGTGACCGCATTATGCAGACTCCAGGTTGTCACTCTACGTCAAGGGTCTTTCGCAATTCCTCGCATCCTTTTGATAAGCTTCGCGCCCTTAAGAAAGGAGAGCTAAATGCCGAACATTGAGCTGCTTAAAGATGCCTACGCAATTATTGCGGGTATCCCTGAAAAGAACTTCAAGCTCGACGCGGTACTAACGAAGTGTACGAAAAAGAGACCAGGGGCTTTGTATTACGTTACTGTGGTTCCTACTTGCGGTACCATAGCTTGTGCAGCCGGTTGGTTGGGGATGCATCCTGATTTTGCGGCTAAACTAAATCCTAAATACGATTTTTCATTGGCACGTTTTCAGGAAGGTACGCCAGACATTATTTGGAATTTAGGACATTTAGAAACCCGCAGTTATGCTAGAGCAATGGCAGAAATCTTTAACCTGACTTATGACCAAGCCCAGGACTTATTTCGAGCACGAAACAAAAAGGACCATGACGCTGAATTTCTTATTATCGAAGGCAAACCTGTTCTTGGCTCTTTGCTCTCAGATAAACAACTGTTCTTGGCTCGTGTTCGCAAATTCATAGCCGAGAATGAGTTTAACCAACTCAACTGGCATTTAGCTGCTGAAAGGGTGGGTGCATGATGCTATTACTAACCTTACGAAAGATCCATTTTATAGATCGACCTGAAGTGCAGATCGTAGCTTATGTAGCCCGAGTTAAATCCTGGCTTGGACAATGGACGGTAGCCAACAACTTCCATCTGATCCCTGTGCAGGACCAGAACAAACATGTGGCGTTGGCTGTGTGGCGGGATCAGTTCTTATCCAGCATGAAAACCATAGGCCTAAAACCTGCGTATGATGCGGCAGAGGACTTCATATTCGACTACGAGGTGCATGACCTGATCGAGAACACACCACTCAACTACAAAGAGTTGGAGCATATTGGGTTACACCAGATAAAGGATCCGCGATGAACAACAGCACCTACTATGTGACAAACCATGCATTTGCCCGGGCTATTGCAGAACTCTACCAGCAATCAGGTCGATCTATACTGGATATACAAGTGTCTGTGCTGAACCCGGACGTAACGTTCCTCTCCACGTTATTGTTCCCCAACCATGCCACGAAGGAAGTGGCTATAGTTAGCACAGCCGAACGTTGGGAGCGTATTCGTACCATATTAAGACTCAAGTATGACCTGATCGTTCATGTTATATCGGCAGACAAGTTTGCTAATCAACCGACATACAGCCCGTCACTTAAAGACGTGTTGCGAATAGGTCCCGTAGGCATGCACCGTGACGCATCTGAAGAACTTGCGTTGACGATGGTGGCATCGCTTAAAGCCCAACAAAGGGAAATCGAAACCTTGAGCGCAATGTTGAAGAGCCAATTGACTGTGGGCATAACAGAGCTTGGTGACCTAACAATGTAGGAGACTTGATGAAAATTTACCTAGAAAAAGATAGAACACAAAAGAACTATACGGTAGCCGATGCAGTTAAAGCAGCCCGCATTCGTCTAACAGCCCGTGGCATAAATAGCCTTTGCATTAACTGCATAAGGAACAAGCTGATGACCGATAGGATCACACTTCAAGAACTTAACGACCTATCCGACTACCTGGTAGTAGATACGCTTGATTCTCCTTATCAAGAAAAGAGGGAGGTGCGTCGTGGCAAAAAGTAGGATACAAAAGCAGGAAGAAGCCATTGAACGGAAATGGCGCCATTTGCAGAGATACCAAGACAGGATCAAGTCACTGGAGCAATCGATAGCGAATCCTACTGGGGACCATCCTATGGACCTTCTCAAGCAGAGGCTAGAAGAAGCCAAGGAGAATCTGGCTCGTCTTAAACGCGAATGCAGGAGTACGCTATGAGCATCGAGGTTAAACGTGTCGCAATGGTCAATGCCGGGGCCGACGATATCAGCGTGAGGGCTACCATTGTAGTCGAAGCTGCCGATGGGAAACAGTATTGCTTCTCAGCCTCTTGCTTTGTCTTCGATCTTGAGCCCTACAACGTGGCCCAACCATCTTACTCTAAGTGGTACAGAGAGTTTGTTGACGGCCTTTCTCACTGGGAATCGATAAAGTTTAGATCAGTTGTTATGGAGTCCCAGATCAAGGCTGAATACTGGAAAGGGTCAACACCCGAACAGGCACGCGAAGCGCTACAAGAAGCAATGAAAAACTCAGAGGACTAATAATGAAGATCACCAAACGAGAAATGGTTAGAGCCTTTCCAAGTTGGCTGCTATTCAAATTACTACATCGCTCTAGTCCAGACCACCCTTTGGGTACCAAAACACTGCGAGATTGGGCAAGTTGTAGTACCCCGTTTACGCGGCGACTCGACATAGAGTTATGGTTTATGGTGGCCGTTCTCTTATTAATGTTCGCAAGCCTGATTCGAATTGGTCTACAACTTTTTCAATAAACAGAGTCCTAACTAAGAAAGGAAGGGGAGATACGATGAATAACGATACACAAATATATGGTTCAGCTAAAGACTTCAACTTGGTAGCCCAAGACTTGGACTTTGAAGTAGTTCGGACCCAAGGGTTTTGTACGAGGCGAACAGACTCGACCACGAATAAGGAAATCGACCAGAAAGAGACACTTACTATATTGGTCCACCGAGGTTGGGGGCTTATCCTAGTTACCACTACTTACACGAGACCTAATTCAGGTGAACTACCTTCTATCAATAAAGCCAGCCTTCACTATGCGTGGAAACCCAGTGCTCAGTGGATAGCTGACGGTGAGCAAACAGAATTCGAAATGGTCGGTAGTGGTTCATGGGAAAGCCTGACTAGACCAGACTGGCGAGAGATACCAGGTTTCGACTATGACCCGAATGACATGTACAGGTTGGGATGGAATGACGTTAGATCGGGCTTGCGCCATCAAATAGCCAGGTTCGTGCAACATGGTACACTGCTTGCACAATGGCCGGCACGAACTGAGATACCGCCCAATCTATTCTTTTGCCCTTGTGCTGTAAATCCTTACTTACCAACACCAGAACGAATACGTAGGATTAAGGATCTTCGCCAAGAAATCTTCGATACTGTACCTCAATGGGTACGGGATATTACGGGTATAACAAACGTGAGGTCACATGAAACAACCACCGCTTAGATGGCCAGCTCTGTTTTTTCAACAAGTAGAGGTTCGCCCCAAGAAACAGATCAACAAACCGGGCTTCATACCTAATCACATGGTAGCCCCGGCTGAAAAACGATTCATCAATAAGTATTACTATGATGGTGAAAGAGCTAAGTGGTACCTTGTTCTAGACTGTAGGGTTTCTAATGGCGTGCTCAATACCTGGACCTTACGTGAAGTTGATCCTGCCACAGGCAAACCCATTGGGTATGTACGTAAGACTGACCATCCTCTGTGGGCTAATAAATTTGCAGACAGGCCTTTCGATGTCAATAACCCAGAGTCAGATAGAGAATGGTTCGGCAATCTCTATAAGGAGATTGATATCGATATGATGTACGCGACTTACGTAGCCAGGCGCAAGATCACGAATAGCTATGAAGCTCTCGTCTATCTTAACTTGGGAGGTACCCGTGATAGTTAATCCTCATTTGAATCCTTACTTGGCAAGTCCCCTTAATACCCAGATATTGGAAGCCGCAAAGATATTGGCGACCATAGCTTGTATGCAGAAGATGCCAGTGCGGTTCGATGTCATTCGCTTGTGGCAAATGGTGTATTTAGGCTTTGGTCTATCTATAGACAATATAGAGGCTTTGATGTCCGAAGTTAATCCATCTAATCCAGACTTACTGGACCTCTGCAACTTTGTAGCTGCCCTTGGAGAGGCTTTCTCGCAGCCATCTGTTAAGGAGGTAGCGCATTGTGTTCTATTGGAAGACTCGGTTACTCCTATTGAGGACCGTGCGTTATGGTCATTTATGCTAATGGAGTACCCTACTACATACAAGCAACTGGGATAATCATGGAACCTCACTTTCAAGAACCTAATAAATTTAGTGAACCACACTTGTCGCAGGTACTACAGTTCGTGCTCTATAATCCACAGTTTACCCATATAGTGATTGTTCGCACTAAGGGCACCGCCGAACTTTTGGCTCGATTACTACCGTCATATCACCCGCATAGCGTGTGTTCGGTTGATTCTTTTAAAGACGGTATAAAGCTCGTGAACTCGGGCTCCACAAGGTTATTGATTGGTAACGGACATTACTTATGTGTGGGTTGGCGACCTAACAACCCAGAGATATGTGCTGTCAGTGCCACGTATTCATTAGATCCTGCTATGGCTATCCAGCTCTGCGCGAGGCTAGGTTCAGCGTATTCTGAAGAGAGGGCTCTAATATGGAAGCAACGGGGACCGAGATTAACTTTAGGTACTCGTTTTTTGTGTAAGCTTCGTTCACTTTGGATGAAGTTCAACTTGAGAGGGAGTAATAATGAACAAGACACCTAACGAAAATGCTCGATTCCTGGATCATCTTAAAGACCTGAAGGGACTTCAAACAGATGCCCAACTTGCAGCCAAATTGGGATTGAACCCGCCCTCAATATCTAAGCTCCGACACAAACACCTGGACATAGGTGATAGCCTGATCATCACAATTCACGAGGAATTTGGCTTAAGTATTCGGGATATCAAAGGTCACCTGAATCTACCTTCGCTGAAATCCTTCAACGCTGTAAGGAGGGCAGACAGTGGACAAATGGTTGCTCAATGCTAAGGACCAGAAAATACGTGCTATAGAGTCAGGGGCCTCGCAGGTCTTTATCCAGCCTATACTAAAGGGTAAGCCTGCGGTTCTTCACTACTACAAGTTCAGGCTTAAGGGCCTTGACGGCGTAAGTGAAGAAACCTGCAGGCGGTCCGGGGTTCTGGATGATATTAGAGGTAAGTGGCTTGACTGGGGTACCTTCAAGCCCCTGAATCTATATGTCCATGGGGTAGTCGTTAAGGCTCATAAAGTAACTTCAAAAGGAAAGGAGATAGAGGTCAAACGCTTCATTGCTTTAAGAGTTATGAGGGAGAGTGGCCAAGCATACCACAATCAATTGCTAACACTTAATCTCTTACACTGTAGGGGATTCATAACACCACTTCCGTATTGTAGTTGGATCGCAGTAAACGACGTATATAGGTCAAATCTGTGTGAACGGCTTGACCACATAAATAGAGTGATGAAAGACTCTTTGCCTATCAAATGGCCGCCTGCAACGGGCCTAGAATTGTTCAACTTCCTGGGCCGGAAACCTTAAGAGGAAACAAATGGAAACCACAAGAAATATTCAAACTGTGTACTATCTAAATGGCAAAGTAGTGAAGGTGAATTACGCCAGCCACAGAAATTCGGCGGTCTTAAGATGCATCGATCACCTACAGCTTAACCATTATGGTGCCACAGTAGCGGAGATAATCGACACACGCACCCACGTCCTTCAGAACGTTATACGGCGATACGTGGGAACCGATGAAATCAAGATCGTGTATAAATGCGAAGTTGAAGGTGCGGCCAAGTGAACAAGGGCTCCGTTAAAGAGCGGTCATCAAAGGTCAAAATCCTTATTAAGGATTTTCTTCGGCGTGATGGACGCATGTGCAGCGCCGCAGGCATTGCAGAGAGCTTAGGGTCTGAGCTAACAGCCCTAGGCTATGGGCTTGTAAACCTTCCCTCATTGTTAAGAGCCCTGCTTGCAAAGAAGGAAGTAGTGGTGACTCGCTGGGGCCCTCATGTTTATTATTCTTACCCACAGGAAAAACCTATGACTGAAGAAGACACCAGCCTGGTTCGTAATGCAAAGATTCGCGCCATGGTAGTAGCGTTTTTAGCTTCCAACCCTGACAAAGAATACGAGGGCAAGTTTATAGCGGATCAGCTTCAGCCTCAATTAGAAGCCCTTGGCTACAACCCGGCCAACCTTCGCTTCATGTTGGTCAATATGGCCGACAATGATTTGATTACGCGCCTTCGAAAGGGGAGGCTTAATGTGTTTAAACACGGGTCAACCAAAGCCGAGAAGCCAAGCAAGGCAGAAACAGATGCCAAAATAGGGGCCGTACGCCAACTTGTTGTGGACTTTCTGAATGGAAATCCGAACAGGGCCTACACGGCTATAAGCATTGGTAATGCATTAGCCAACCAACTAGCGTCTATAGGATACTCCGCTCATGGGCTTCGCTACTTGCTGAAGAATTTAGAGAAGGACAAACTGATACAGGCTGTCAGTGTAGATAACCCTCGGTCCTATTCTACTCTAATCCGAGAATTGCCGGAGCCTATCAAGGCTGTCATCAATCACCCACAGCAGCCTGTCGAAAAAAGCCCAATTACTGGCGCACCTACACTGAAGGTAGACATAGTGAAATCCAGTGGTAAGGTTCGCCTCGAATTGCAGGGTTTAGTAATTGAAATAGGTGTCATTAACTAAAAGGAGAATTGGTAGCATGGCCCTCTCGTTATCACTTGTTAAGTCTCGCTATTCTGAAATACGAATCTTGCGCACCCTAGTAAAATATGATGCTGGTTCAAATGGGTGGGTAAATCCCGACATAGAGGAGCTAATCAATATCAACACATCAATCAGGGCAATTGATGTCAAATCGGCAGAAAATTTAGGCTGGATTCTGCATATCAAGGGTGGCTATGTTATCACTACACCTGGTAAAGCGGCACTTACCTTTTATCTCTCCCAAGAGATAAAAGCGTTGAGTGAATTGATGGCTCTCGTTGTGAAGGACTAAAATGGAACGGTACAAAGATACTTACGTTGGGCGACCGTCGGCGCTTGCACAAGCACTCGACCGCAAAGATTCTAAGGAGGCCGAAAAGGTATATAAAGAAACGACGGCCAATTACAATAAGCTGTACCCAGAGGAGGACAGGAAATGGTTTTCAAGCCATCAAAGGAAATCGCTAAAAGACTAGAGGAAATACAGGAAGAGGAAACTGCACGGCGAGTCCCTAGAACGATCAAGCGTGAAGGTTATTGGTATAGTAGATTCACACCTGAGTATCCGATGCCTGAAGTTCAGGATAAACCCTGGAGGGGTAAGAAAACGTTTATCGACAAGCTCATAAGCCTTCAGGCACGGGTGGCCAACAAGTCTCTGTGCTCTGAGGATATTGATTGTCGGGTCATTCTTTATAGAGGGTGGTCAACATGTCGTATCTGTGATAAACGCAATGGCTCTTCTGAATTCAGTGTAATGCTCAGGTCTGAATCAGTTAATTGGATATGGCCTGTGGGGTACTTGCACTACATAGAGTCCCACAATGTCAAACCCTCACCAGAGTTCATCCACTTTGTGGACTCACTACAAGGAGACAAAAAATGATTAATGGATACGATGGCCCTCTGGGCTGGAGATTGGCAATGCGTGTCTTGCAAAGTGATCTCTATTCGAAGCTGGATGATTCGGAAAGAGCTGAATGTGATGCTCTAATTGAGTCCCATTTCCAAACCATCCGGAAACCTGTCAGTAAAGTGCTTCGCCGCACCCAACCTAAGGAGACTGAACATGGCAGTTAATGACGATGTTGGTATCACAGTGTTAATACCTGGTGCACCTGTTGTAAACCATGGTTTAGTTGTAGCCGAAGGGCCAGGTGTTGTTGCGATAGCCATCGATATGCAAAGTAAATATTGCATACTGGAGGCCACAGGTTCCACCCATAATACAAATGGTGAAGAAATACCTTCGGTAACGATAGGCGCTCAAGAAGGCTCCCAGTACCTGGAACCCAAGGCTCCCAAAGGGGATTCAACCGAAATAGCGTTCCCTGACTACGTAGGCTATAAAGTGTTTTGTGCTGATATGGGCAAATATAGCCTATCTGTATGCCTTATAAAGCCATGACCAGAACAAAGAAGGGACTTAAAGCAGCCGCCCATTTCTTAAAGGCGTGGCGACATATACCGAGCAGGCTCCTTCCTCTTCTGGAAGGCATCTCTGCGGCTTTAGACATATTGATATGTTTTATCGCCCCGCTAGTCGTGATCTTGCTGGCACTTCCGATTCTAGGAATCTTCGTGATTTTAGATATGCTCAACAAGCAAGAGGAAGAGCAGCCCTCAAAGGAGTTTGAGTTTCCCACTCCAGCGCCCGCCCATGAAAAGCCGCGCCCTCAATTGAAACGTGTTAAATAAAGGACCATCATGTTGATATACGAACCACGAATCTTTAATCCAGAAGACCCTACAATCGTAATGCTGAAGGAGCTAATGGGGCAGAGCTCCGAAATTAAAGAGCTTCAAAAGGGTATTCATCAAATAGGCTCTTTCGGCCTCCCTCACTCTATGCGCAAGTTCTATGAGGAGTATTTCGCCATAGGTGATCATTACTCTTACGGTGTATGTGATAGTGCTGAGCAGTTGTTGGCTGCCATCCCTGAAATACAGAATAGCGATGACGAATTCATAGTGACCTTAACGGCCATCAATAAGGCAGATCAGCCTCCAAAGGACGGCTGGCGTTGGGAGAAATGGGGTGAGTACGTGGGCACTCAAAAGCCGCAGGCTGATTACCTATATAATGAACCGCAAATTGAGCGCGTGTTCGTATACCACATCTACAAGAGACTGACAAGCCTATGAATACGAATTCCAGTAGCCAAATTCTAAACAAGCTCATTGAGTATCTTTCTAAATTCGGGCCGCTCAAAACGGCAGACTTTGATTCGGATACCATAGATATCGATCTCGTAGCCAACACAATCATCAACCGTATCGAAAAACTTCGCCTCCGCCGTGTACAGGATTATGTAGGCCAGGGTGGTTCTGGTTATAGTCCTCTCCAATTTACTGACGCTGAAGGTAAGGTAACAGTTATTGATGCGGGTGGGGCCGGTGGCGGTAATTCAAGTTATCCGGAGTCTGTCCCTAAGGGTGGGTGGCGTTCAGGTGATATAGTGACTCTGGTTATAGGTACTCAAGAGCAAGTACCTATGCCGATGGGTGTGTGGTGCGTTACTACCATAGCGCCACCTAATACCAAGCGCTGCTGCTTTTACTTGGACTCAGAGGAAATGGCTATTACGTACCGATCCCACTTTAAGGGCAGTCGAATCGACTACCTCTGCAACCCCAAGGGTATGGTACCATACCTTATGGATATCCATACGTTTCTACACTATCCTGTATTCAATGAATGCCGAAAAATTATGGGTACCCAAGACATAGGGGAAGACGACGCATTGCGCCGCACCCTTCTTCACTTTGTAAATTCATTGGGGCCCAAATGAGCAGCCTAAATCAACTAAACAGAGAAGCCGAATATCGAGGCTACGGCAAGATAAAGGAAATCCTGCATACAGTGCCTATTCTGTATGCAGGGTGGGAGGCAGATAACGTAGCCTGGATTGTCAGGATGGAAGATGGGACTATAAAGGGTTTCCATACAAGCCACGGTGGTCTGTATCCTTGGGACGTGCAAGAAATGGAAGACAAGCTAAAAGAAACAGAAGACAGCGCTGCTCAACTTCGTGCAGCTATAGCAACCCTTCGTTTAAGTGAGAAAGTAAACCTATGAGAGACGATAGCCATTGGCATGAAGACGCCATCAATAATCTTATCCACGATATGTCGGAAGCTCAAGCGCTAGACAAAGAAGTACGTGCATTGATAGCCAAGTACGGTGCCCTTGCGATTATCAAATCGACTCTTAAGCACGTGGTCGAGAAGGAAGCGGCAGCTAGATCAGAATATAATCAGTCCTCAAAACTCGCTAAAGATGTCCGTGCTTTAGTATCAGGGGCTGATAATGTCGAATGAAACCTATTTGAGCGCCCGCGTTCTTAAAGATATAGTCAATGCTTTGGATGACGACACTTTAATTGGAGTCACCGATCATTTCGGGAACCTAGTGCCTTTTGATTCGCCTCCAGAGGAAAAAGATGTGTTGATCATTACGCATAGCGGACCTCAAGGTCAGCAATACACAAAGAAGGTTAGGGCTCTAATATTTGAACGTCTTTGGGTTGGTGAAGAACCTGATTGAGGGCTATCGTATGTGGGACTGGATCAGTATTGGTGTGATTATCGTTTGTATTGCTGACAAATTTTGGCACTTTCTGCCCTACTAAATAAGGACAACCATGACATTCAAACTGATTGAGCTATCGGAAACCAAAGCCTATAAAGTAGAGGCCATAAAGATGGAAGACGGCTCCAAATTCCTGTCGGTAAGGCAAATGTATGCAACGAAAGCCGACCCAGGCAATTTCAAGCCAGGTCGCCAGGGTATGACATTGCCTTGGGGCGACGAGGGTCTAAACGTCCTTCGTGAGGCAGGCAAACTTATGAAGGATCCTGAAACCAAGTTCAAGAAGCTCAAGAAGGAGTGACCATGTCAACCGGGAAGAAATTGTTTGTGGCACTTATCCTCGTAGTTCTTGCAGCCGATGTTGTTGGTTTCTGCATACTGTATTACAGGCTAAGTCTAGCAGACCGAGCTTGGGTGTCCTCGGTATTCTTTGTCATCCACCTCGGAGCCCTTCTGGTATATGCCCTTCATACCTGGCTAGAGACCAAGCTTGATACTTCAAGACTCGACTCTACTATTAAGAGGTTAGATGACTTTGTGAAGGAGCGGTCTGATGTTAAAAGCTAAGATGCGTAGTGGTCTATTTGTTTTAGGGTTAGACGCGGAGACCACCCGTAGACTCAAAGAGGACCAGCCGGTTGTTGTATCTCTGGATAACGGTATTGATGTTCTAATAGTATATGGTGAGACGTCCGAAGCCATAAAGAAGAGCCTAGAAGAATCCACAGGGGAGAAGATAGCGGCCAGCAGCATACTTAGCCGTTGCTCTGTCCAACCTGAAGGGGAGCCTTATGAGCACAATTGAATCCCAATTGGATGCCTTTGAAAAGTTTGTTCTGAAAGAATATGGGCTGATATCCAGTAAGAAACAATTAAGTGCTGACGAAGTAAGGGTTTTCACCACTAAGATTATTCAGAGTTTGGATGCCGTACGTCTTGGTGAATTCGTAAGTGCCACCACGCGGCCCCAAGTTGGAGAAACGTGGTACGTCAAGCTTTCCCTTGAAGTCAAACCTCTGGAGAAGCTCTGTATAGAGGAGATTACGCCATTGACCGTAACATTCCGATCCCCAGGCTCTGTTCGAGTTAGGGACTGCTACGCCAGATCAGATATAACACTTGTAGAGAAATGCGCTTCATAGGAGACTATTAATGAGCCACCACATACCCACACCAAGTAAAAGCCTATCGGTAACCCACACTGATGGACGCCCTCGTCCTGGGGCAGAGATATCGGCCACCTCCTTTGAAGTGCGCCTTGAGTGTCAATCTATAAACGACTCCATAAACCTTGATGCGCTGTCTAAGGACATTATGCAGTGGTCGGTAGAAGCAAATCCTACCGAGGACGAATACCTTGATCTTGATGATGACGAGGAGGAAGAGGGTGATGAGGAAGAACTCGAATACGAGGATAACCTTAGGTTGGCCCTTAAACTGAGAACCTCAACGTTCAGCCTTCTACACGAAATTCAGAACCTAAGAGAACCCATAACAGTTTATATTACCTATTTCTCTATAGATAGGCATGAAATATTCTACCACGTTTATGAGTGCGCAGATTTGGCGTTCTTGCCTCCCGTAGGTGGTGACAAGCGAACTAGGGCTAACCCAAATGGAGCAGGACCTCATGGGCTAGAGGTTGAGCTGATCTTAAACATCAAGTCGGCCCAACAGTTCATCCCTGTAGAAACACCTGTTATAGATGCGTAACGTTCTTATGTGTATGGTGCTCCTATGTTCGGTCATAGGAGCCCTATTAGGGTGGGTATATATCTTTCGCAGTTCTGTACCTCTTGGCCTGTGCTGCATTGTCTTTTGTATCGTATGGGGGCTGGCTTGATTCCTAATTTTATGAAACAACCCTCAAAGGAGTCATCTTATGAAACTCAATGCTACAACCCGGCTTTCAGCCGCTGCTGATCCTACCAAACTGACAATAGGCAAACTAGAAGAAATCTATAGCCGTGATCAAGACGTGGACGTAGAGTTCTTGTATAGGAAATTCAAACGCAAAGACGCAAAGAAGGCTTATTATTTAGTAGTCTCCTTTTATGAAGAGGACCGCGAGTATATAGTCAATGAAATGTGGGTTAGCCTTGACCTGAGTGATAGCGATATTTCCTCAACACCTGAGTATTCTAGTGTGCATAAGAGTGTAGCGCTTGCTTATGCAAAAGAAAACTAGAGCACAGTTAATTCTCCTTGGCTAATTTTATGTTTTAGCCAAGGAGAGCGCAAATGCCAACCATAATAACCGCAAGCCGTATAACGCCACTTATTCAACTGCTGTACACCCTTTTGGTAGTCCGCTCTGAGGACAGTAATAAGAAAGCGCCCGAAGATGCGGCATTGGAGATATCTAGGCTGGCCAAAGAAGTGCTGCCTATGTGGTCTAAAGCGTTACCCGGCTTGCGGCCCGCTCTCTTAGCCACCCTCAAAGGTAAAGGTCAGGACGAAGCGGTAGCCCAACTTGGGGCCGAGATAAAACAACTCGCTCCGCTAGGCAAAGCTGACAAAGAAGTTCCCCTCCAAGATTTAGAAATCTTATCCGCCTTAGGCCTCTATTTCAGAAAGAGTAGCGAAGGCGCGCTCAACAAGTTAAGAAAGCTTGCCTCTGTATCTGGCTCCCCTTGGGTTGTGCAAAAGCTTGTACCCAAAGTAGGGGACCAACAATCAACTAAAGCTCAGTTAGAAAAGCTCGTTCAAACATTGGTAGGCCGCAAAGACTCAGCCCTAACGTTAGAAGAAGCAAAGCAGGTTAAAGAACTTAAGCCGCAAGACTACTCAACCTATTTGTCTCTCCGTAGGGAGTTCAATCAAGCCTGGAAGGATGCGCTAGTAGCCTATATTCGTCGTAGCGGTTCCCATAAAGTAGATTATTCCAAGGCCTTGGACTACCTCAAGCTTAATGGTATCGACCACTTGATGCCCCAGGGATTCAGTGGTCAAATTGATGACTTGGGCCGACTGTACACATCGAAAGGCGAGCTAATAGAGGGCTTGCCAAATGCAGTAACGTTCCCTACCGTAGTCATGAACAAGAGCTATGGGAAGCCGAATGGTGGGGACTGGGTGTTCATGGCCCAAAGAGCAAATGGTGACCCAGGCCCCTACTTCTATACTTCGGCATACAAGAAGGGGCAGTCTAAGGCCAAGTTTGCTAAGGTCGAGGATTTGTCGAAGGTCATCGATCAAATGCATAGGCGGTGGTTCTCCAAGGTAAAGAACTTTAGTGAAGCCGACCCACGTTGCGTAGCAGCCGTTGTATTGGAGATCCTATACGAATTCTCGGCACGTATCGGTAGCGTAGGTAATCAAGCAGGGGGCCAATCTACCTATGGGGTAGCAACTCTGTTGGCCAAGCATGCTATTATCGATCCCGCTGGTAACATAGTCCTAAGGTATAAAGGGAAAGACGGCGTAGCGACTGTTCACAAGCTTATGCGTTCGGACCCCGAGCAGAAGGCCGTTATTACTGCATTGAATACCCTGCTGACTGGTAAAGAACCTAGAGAGCGCATTTTTACGGTCGTCAAAGGCAAGAAGAGGGTACCGATCACGCCTGGCCAAGTCAATGCGCTATTCAAGGCTTGTGGTGCCCCTGAAGGCGTTACAGTTCACAAACTCCGTACAGTAGCAGGTACGAAACTGTTTACCGACTTGATGGACGAGGTGTTAGCCAAGAGGAAGCCCAATTCAGAGAAAGCGGCTATGGAGCTCTTCAAGAAAATGGCGGAAGTCGTGGGCAAGAGATTGAACCACGTTCGACGTGGAGCTTCGGGTACCAAAGTGACGGGCACAACGGCGCTGGCTGCCTACATTGATCCGACCGCACAGCTGGCCTTCTGGTATTCGGTAGGCTATCGCATACCAAAGTTTCTTGAGAAGTATGATGCATTATTAGGCAAGCAGTAAATACTAGGGAAAGCCAACTTGGCTTTCCCTATTTTTCCACTTAGAGGATTTTATGAACAACTCATTGGTAGCTCTTAAAAAATTTATGTCTACCGAACACCTGTCTTTCTTAGGCAGGATGTTTCAACGATCCGCAGACCCGTTACCTACATTCAAATGGCGCTATGACAATGAGGTCTCCATAAATCTGTATGACCCAATAAAGTCTGCTGAGGCATCAGTAGCCGAAAATACCTATAGTTCAGACGAACGTAGGCTACTCTTCAATAACTTAGTTGACTGCCTGGACGCCACACAAGAGATGGTGTGCCCTTACGCTGAATTTAGTTTGGCCTCGATTTTCGGACTATATGCAACCCAAGATCCTACCCTGTACAGGACTATACTCTTTGGTTCAACTATATACCCTAGGCTCATCACGTCGGATTTTATCAGCAGTGGTTCCACTAGACTAGAAACAAACAGGGTAAGAATTTTGGACCAAGGGCATGTAGGTGAACTATACGGAATTCAACTCATGACCGATAGCTACAGGCATCCAGATACTCGGTCTATCGGTAAACAGAATTGGTGGACCTTCCCCGATCCTTCTATAGTTGGATCATACCATATTAGTGAGTCGGATCCCCGCCTGGAAGGTGACAAACTGGTGTGGCATAGGGTTACAACCATCGAATTGAAGGACATCAGTAACGTATCCCTGATAACCGTTGCCTAGTAAATAGAGGGTGCCACTACTTTGAAAGGAATTAAATGACACCCTCTGCTTTTCAACTCGTAAGCGAAATGAATACCGATTTTGGCAATCCGCAAGGCGATCCACATAATATCGATTGGACCCGGACTCGCAATCAAGCGCTCAATATCTTTGATGAATGCGCAGAACTTATGGTAGGTCTTGGTGTCACCAGTCCGGGGGACCAGGAGAAGCTAAAGGCAATGATTGCTCAAATCAAGCAACATTGTGTTGGCTCCTTTGAAAGCACTCCGAATCTTGATAAGGTGCGTGATGCATCCCGAGACATAAACGTGTTCTCTGACGGTGTGGAACACTTTATGGGGATCGATGGTGACCGTGATATGCAGGCAGTTATCACTGGCGTTATGTCTCGATTCATCAAGGACGACGAAGATAAGGCAGCAACCATTGCGGCACATGCAGCTAAGGGCGTTACTCAAGTGTACTTTGAGGGTGAGTACCCCAAGATGGTCATGAAGAGTTTAGTCGATCAACCGGATGCACCGAAAGGAAAATTCCTGAAGAGTGCGTCCTACAAAGAACCGGTGTTCTACACACCGTAAGTTGAAAGCCGTTTAATAGGACTACAGCCACTACGGTGTAGTCCTATTAGTACGGTTATTTGGTAATTTAGGCAAACATAAGGCAAAATTCTCAAGGAGAAGATAATGAGTAAAGAGGTGGCTGATAGAGCAGCATTTTCGACTCGACTGAAGGGGCTTTTGGTTAGAGAAGGTTACGTGACCACTAGCCCTACTAACTTAGCCCGGCACTTTAACCTTCGCTATAAAGGTGACCCAGTCACAGTGCATGCGGTACGTAAATGGTTATTTGGTCTAGCGGTACCTTCACGTACTAAGGTTATGACCTTGTGTTCAATGCTTAACTCTACACCTGAGTATCTTGTTTATGGTCTAGAGGAGAGCCAAGTACCTGTTGATACTGAGACTACTCTTAAGCAAGAAGATGCGGAGTTTCTTGTGCTCGTCAGTCGCCTCCCTGTTAGGGATCAACTGCTAATTAGGGAGTTTGCTCGCATGTTGCATTCAACTAGAGGTGAGGCATGATATTTGGTCACACAGAACTAGCTAAATGGTACGCCGAGCAAGCCGAGATCAAGAGCATGCTAGAGGGCCGTCAGCGCTTCAGGATCTATGCAAAACTGCATGACGGGCGTCGTGTTTTCTTCAAGACCGTATGGGAGTTTTATAACGGCGGTCGTCGGGCCAATGGCGACCTGTTCTTGTGGTCGATATCTCCAGAAGACTATATACCGTACAGACGGTGTTATCTGGAATACTCAGAGACCTATATACAAATTGATTAAAGGGGATAATATGCACCGTAAGCCTAAAGCCTGGATTGCTGTCGATCTTGATGGCACGTTAGCACACTACGATTATTGGAGAGGTATCGAACACGTAGGTGCACCTATTCTGCCTATGCTAAATCGTGTAAAGAAGTGGCTTGCAGAGGGTGAGGATGTTCGCATCTTTACTGCCCGTGTAGACGGTGGTGAGGTAGCTATTTCAATGGGTGATGTTAATGGTGAAGCCCACCGCAACGTTGATGCAGTAAAGCGGCCTATCGAAGCTTGGTGTCTAAAGCACTTGGGGCAAATCCTGCCAATAACTAATGTTAAAGATTATGGCATGAAAGAACTATGGGATGATCGTGCTATAGGTGTTGTGACCAACACAGATAAGATAAAATGAAGCTCCGTATATGGTGGCATCCTCAATATGGGTATAGTGACATTTTCTATACCCAAGTAGAGTCTGTTGAAGAGGCAAAACGCTTAATCAAGGTACTTAACCAATATGATGAGTTCTTGTATTCGAATCGAATTCTAGATAGCAATACAAATGCCTACGGACTTGAGGTACAGAGAGGAGCTGACTGGGTTGAATGGGTAGACGAGAGAGGCTTAGACATCACTTACGTAATAAGGGGCTAATATGATTGAACGCACGTTATTCGGTTGGGCTGTCTATAGCAAGCACAAACAATACGAGGGCACCCCTAAAGTATTCTATGCCGATTCCCAAGCTGATGAGCAAATGGTAGAGATCCTTAGGGGTGCCGAAGGGATCGACATAGTGGATCTTGCCATAGTGGAGCTATATACCCTCAGAGAGATACCACTAATCAACTTTGAGGAAGTCCTAGCCAAAGCCCTGCAAGAACCAACGTTGCCGGACGCTATATCCTTAGTATGCACGTGGGAAAATGAGAGGGCGGTAACGCAAGCTGTAGAACGTCCAGGTAGCGGCTCATCAGGTCGATCGTGGGATACCATGCTCTTGTTCTGTATCAGAAAGGTAATGCAGAAATGGTATGAGACACGAGGTGAGGACCCTTCAAGGTGGTCTATTACAGATTCCGCGGTTAAAGGAGTTCTGGATATGTGTGACCAAATCCTGGGTTCAGGCAATAAAGACCTAAATAAGGATATTGAGGCCCTAAAACATACACTGGAGATCACTTATCCACCCTATATGCACTGTTCGGCTTGCAATGCACCGCGTAGGTCACCTGTGTGTCTCAAGTGCGGGAAGCCTACGGTAAAGCCCGCAAGCGGTTGGGAGTACCCACAGTTGCCTGACATAAAGCTGATACGCTCGATAGCCAAAGACGCGGGTTATGCTATAGGTGTGCATGGTACGCTTGAGCGCGACCTCGACCTGATTGCTGTACCCTGGGTAGAGGGTGCTCTCAAACCCACAGAGCTTGTAGAGAATCTATGTAAGGGACTTAACGCTCGTGTTCTTGCTAAGGAAATCAAACCCTTAGACCGTATTGCTGTATCGATTCAGATTGATGGGTGGTTTAAACTGATCGATCTGTCTATCATATCTCATAGGTGGCCAATATGAAATGCTATTACACTGTCGATAATGTTTCCTTCAGGGCTGTAGATCCAGACCCAGTATTAATATGGGATATAGTCCATAACCTTCTTGCGCTGCCTCTGAAGACCACTGGTTGGCTATGGTATGGTGATCCGTTGGGTTATCCACGTAAAGTTAGGCCCTGTCTTATCCTCGATCTTAACTTGCCGGAGTCAGTTATCAAGAAGAATATTAGTAATTGGCTACACAGCCTTGAGTCGTTAGATAAACAGCCGTCCGAATTACCTGGAGCAAAGCTAACTAAGGCGGAGGCTATAGCCTCCCAGTGGGCATCAACCTGGGGCTTGCAGTTGCCACAAACGGCTTACAGAGCTTTGGTCTCCATATTGGCTTCTCGAATAGACCTCGAACCACTACATATAGGTGCTACTGATGACTCTCCTAGAGCAGATACACTCTAATCTTGAATGCGTGGATGACTTGCTAGACCTCCTTATAGAGCACGTCTTCCAGTCAATGGGCGAAGGTCGATTTAAGGACGTTGATGCTCTTCTGAGGGACGTTGACCCCTCACGTACCAACTTGATATACCCTATAGGTCTGCTTAGAGCTTCGTTCACGTTTCACCTAGACTTGCCGCATTGGTCTACTCTAAGGGATCGATGTGTAGCCTACACGACGGAGCAGGGACTGAATACAGAAGAGCTATTAGTTGGATTACTTGACACCTCGTGGTTTACTTTGCCGGCTGAAGGGCATGAAGTACCGGACTCTGTGGTAGTTCCTGTAGGAGAAGTAAACATGGTAGTATCTTTGGGTGAAGTAACCCCAGAAGTTGCCCAGGTAATGGACGGACTTTTTCGCAAATACGATTTGGACTAATATGCCACTTGATCTATCTTCTGATGAATTTCTTCTCCAACATCTAAAGATGTGGAAAGATTTAGGTATACCTGCACCTTTGAATGAACTTCAGTCTATTGAGGCCTGGTTGCAGCATCTAGGCCGATATGGTCTTGAAGAAACTAAACGGGTAATGCGGGTTCGAATGGTTTTATTGATGAGCGCAGCTAATGCTCTTCATAGTAAAGGACCTGAAGCAGAGGACATTATATATGCCGATCGACCAGATATGAGGCCGCAAATTAACAAGGAGGGAAAATGAGAAACATCGATGATCTATTGGGCCAATATTGGGACTTAGCCCACAAAGAAGGTAAGACCGGCGAGTCGCAGGGTTCAGAGGCTGCCGCCTTATTGTACCAGCTAAGGTCTCTGTTTAGATCGTGCAGCACTGCCGTTTATGAACATACCAAGGGAGGCCAGTATGTCATAAGAGACGAGGTAACCAATGAAGCAGACCTCAAGCCGCACATAGTATATCAAGACATTCTGACGGGTCAAAAGTGGTCCAGATCCAAAGAAGAGTTCTTTGATGGTCGTTTCAAAGTAGTACCTGATAAGGTTTATGCCGAACCACCTGCAGTTGGTCCCCTCGTCGATGCTCTTCGTCATGTTTACCAATCCAGCGATGGGCGTACTGCTTGTATGTCTGCCAAGTTAGTCAAAGACTTATATCTATACCTGTCAGGTGAGCCTCTAAATAAAGAGCCCTCAAAATGGGGTACTTTATTTCATGGTATGGGCTCGAAGGCTGCTCAAGGTATAGCGAGGGAAGCCCGTAATCAAGTCTGCATGCAGGGCCACCTTAACGAAATGCTGCTTAAGGTCATGCGCTCCAATGAACCCGACGGCACGTTCAACCTATTAGGTTCCCTGTGTGGTACAGCAATCGACATCACGCTGGAACTAGTAGCTAAGGACGTTATAGAGATAAACTGGGTGCCTGCTGAATACCAATATAGGGCGCTACCCATCGGGGGCGCTGACGTTGAACCTTGGGTGGCTTGTACGCTTGAACAACATGCTCAATACAAAGTGTCGGCCAAGTATGAAACTCGTGTGCTGTATTTAGTTGCTAGTCCAAACTGATCTTTTAAAAGGAGTTCCGTTATGAATCGAGCCTACGATAAGAAGCCTTTCAAGATAAGGTTACACAAAGCCCTACATAGAGCGGGTATTGAGCCCCATGCTTTAAGTTTGTCTAGACTTCTAAATGAAAGATTCCCTGAGCGTGACTCAGTGTCTAGATTCGTAACGAGACGCTGGCTGGAAGAGGGAGTAATTCCCTTACACGATAGGTTACTGGACTTAGCCAAACTACTGGACGTGTCGTCTGAATGGCTCATGTTCGGTACTACCTATCAAAGTGACCGTACTGTTTACCAAATAATAAACTCTTTCAAAGAGCATGAGGAGCACGAACTTTCCTTTTCAGCTAAAGAAATGCGGCGTGTTTTGACTTTAGCTGGTATGGAAGGGCAGTTACCGAAAAGCGCGGAGCCTAAACCTCCATCAGTAAAGAAGCTAAGCCCTTTTGCTCAAGCTTTGATGCCACTTATGAGGAAATAATGGATCATAGAGCAGGATTCAGCCAAAGGCTAAAAGAGAGACTACAGACAATTGGGTACGAGTGCACCAATTACGTTGCTTTAACTCGACACTTCAATGAGCGCCATCCTGGAATACCTATAACACACCAGGCTTTCCGTAAATGGATATTGGGCATCAACCTTCCTCAAAGGGACAGCATACTTATTTTATGCTCCTGGTTAGGTGTTACTCCTGATTGGCTTGTGTATGGTGAGGGCCCACGTCCAGCAGAGAGCCCCGTACTCTCTGAAAGTAATAAAGAGCTCCTGAAGATTTTCAATAATCTATCAGGCAAAGACAAACAAACGGTACTTGAGTTGGCAAAAATATTGGATAAACTATGAATAGAGCACAGAAACTTCAATTAGGGTTAGACATTTTAGGGCCTGATTTTGCAGCTACCTTGTGTACCGTGTGTAGTGGTCACGGTGAGTGCTCTCAAACTTAGCAGGATGTGGTATGGGCAGCTACCAGTCCATGGGGTCCTGCGATTGGTGCGCTGGGCTAGGGTTAATGATTGGATGGCAACCTGCTTCTTTATCTGTAGTAAATCAAGTATTAGAAGCAGCCAAGAAACCCTAATAGGAGGAGCAATGAGCCCACTTTATGCCATCATGTGGTTTATAACCCTTATGGTTTCTATATGTATCGTATTTAGATTCATTGGTATTAGGACACTAATCGTATATTTCCCAGAGGGGCGGCGTTGGTGGCATTTGCCTGCCCAACTTGGGTCCCTTGCGTTCTTTGCTGTCGTCGTTCTTAACCACCCTTTCAACTGAAGACCATGACCTACGAACAAGAGATAGCGAAGTTAATCCTAGAGACGCTTATTAAGCGCATAGCCGTCAACCGAGTAGGGAATCCCCAAGCAGACGACTTAAAGAGCATAGGGTGGAACAGTGGACTGGACGGTGCAATTGGGGTAGCTTCAGCCCTCAACATTACCAAGATTCTTGAAGAGTTACCTGCTCCGATACCGGTTGAGTACCAGTGGAGAACCCGAGTAACTTGGGAAGGTAGCGTAACCCCTTGGTCCCCTTGGGCTTCGTGCTCTAAGAGCATGTATGATCAATATAAGAGATCTAATATGCAGTACAAGGGATCCAGTATTGGCGAATATGAAATCGAAGTCCGCAAACTTTACGATACGCCTCAACCTGATCCTAATACGGTAGCCCAGTTAAGATCAAAGCTCTGTGAAGTAGAAGCGCAACTGCAAGAATGCCAAAACCAAGCTGCACTAGTGTATCACCCAGTTGCAGTGGAGTTCGTTAAACTGGAGGCTATCGAGTCTATCGTAAAGGCAGTTGCTGAATTACCTTATAAAGAGTGGCCTCTCTCAGAGATAGCATCTGCCGAAAAGGGGTTATGTAATCTACTTAGGGTTAGTCCAGATGAATTACGTGCCATTCTTGAAGACACCCTCGTACCGACGGCACCAACAAAATCTTCAGTACAGGCGCCACAAGAGGGTAGTGAAGGTACGAAGGTAGCTACCATAGAGATTACTGCTGCCGGGCCTCGTCTCTACGTGTTTGGTGTGTTAGTACGAACTTGGATTGGCAACTACTACAATTCGGAGGTAGCAGAGCTTGCTCGACAAATCAATGAGGCAAAATCATGAGCGCAGCCACAATAGCAAAAGAAGCGGTTGATAATATACAGGCACTGGAAGTCCAACTGAAGCTTCAGAAGAATGAATTGGATATCCAATGTGAGCTGGATAAAGCACCTCTATATAAGGTGCTCAAATCTCTAGGTGACAGGTTCGCTGCTAAGGCTATGGCATTGGGCGACTCGCGTAAGTTTGGATACGATATACCGGCACCTAAAACTCTAGTCGTACAAGTTGAACTTAACGGTATTCGCCTTATATGGGAAAGAGACGGGCTCTCTGTAAATGAGGGCCTTTTGCTTTCTTGGGCTGAATTGGAGGCATTATGAAGGTAAAGCAGGGTCATACAAAGTGGACAGCGTACACTGTCAAAGATCCGGATCAACACTACTCGAACATGGACATGTATAAGGGATTAGTTGTGGCCTTCGTTCAACCTTGTTTCGTGACGGCTGTAAGAGGCAACACAATTCACTATACTTGTGGTCGTACTAGCTATAGGTGCGGCATAGCTTTCTGGCAAAGGCAACTGCAACCAACTTACAGGAAGGCTTTGGCAAAGGCTCGCCTTCTGATAGCCGAGGAGATTTCCGGTGGATGATATCTCTAAAGAGATGCCTAAGGCATTTGCAGACTACGTTTGCGTGGACCTCAGTAAACTAAATCCAAAGGGGAATAGTTCTCGTGCTCGAAACATTATCATAGAGTACGAGGTCCATCCCGAGGAAGAGCATTATCTACTGGCCTTAGGTAGCTATGTTTTAGCCCAAAGAGAGGAGTACCTAAAGGTGGGACAAAGTTCTGATTGGGTTGATAGTCCAAAGACAATTAAGCTCGCACGTGACCTAGAGATTCACAATGTAAGGAGCATCCTTGACGCCAATATAAACCACATGCCTCTCAACTATTTGGCTGATCCTAAGGGTGTGTCCCAGAAGGGCGTACTAGTTCGAGTAACCTATAGCGCGTTCTATGTTATGTATCATGACACTTTTTGAATCCAAATTTAGGATAGTTATACCACCAAATCTGGCAGACTTCGTTAGTTTGGAGACCGAGCCTCATTACCTTGATGGTCCTCTATCTACCAATCTACCATCGTGTATGATGTCCTTGCTCCAGAAGAAAATCCATATGTGAAGGCCCTCCAGGAACTAATACAGGTCATTATTCAACCACCTAGTTTTGGTGATCGCATCGACTACCAATGGGTTTTCTTGCCCAAGAAAATTAGGCTCTCCTCAAACCTAGAACTCCGGCATGTCAAATACATATCTCTCTTAGAGTTTTACTCAACCGAGTATCATACACAAAAAGTAACCCTACAATATAAGTGCTACCTGCCTATTAGAAAATAAGGACTATCATGGGCTTACTGTCTCTATTCAAAAACAAACACAAATGCAGATGGTTTAGAAGCTGTAAGTTTGAGCCCCGTTATGACTACATACCACCATCCGGACTAAGCGTTCAAGGCATCTCTATGGAGAATGCCGTTCAATTGCTAACAAAGCGCATATACGTTTGTGATGTGTGCGTGAGATGCGGTGAGACCAACACAGAGTCTACTCGATTAGTTAAGTATGAGGATGCGGCTAAGGACGTAATAACCAAAATCAAGAGGGGCTTATGACCTACACCCATTTCACCTTTGGTAAGTACAAGGGGCATCTTATTGACCAGGTGGCCGAACAAGATCCAAAGTATGTACTGTGGGCCCACAAGAATGTAACGTGGCTGAAAGGGCAGATATCAAAAGAGACCTTGAACAAAGCCTACGCCAATATTAGGGACAACGAAGCTGAGCGGACAACCGCTAATGAGGAAGTTTACGGCGTTGGGCTCGATGCCTGGGGCTATTACTAAACATATGTTACACCATACATATTGCATCTCGTAGAATTTAATAGCGTCAGTGAAAACTCCTTTGGGAGGTTGAGATGCTACATAATTGCCGTAACTGTAAGTATGCAATATGGGAGAAATCGATAAGTGGCCGACAACTCTACCACAAACCTGGACGCTGCGTTTACCAGGTTCAAGTACCCGCTGTTCCTCTTTCTTTTATTCGACTTCATTCTAGTGCTTTACAAACTCTTTCACAGCCGCGTATTGTAGCTTCCACAGCAAACACTGACATTGGATGTGATGTCTGGATGGGAGTAGAAAAATGAATAAAGCAATATTGAACTTGCCTTTCGATAAGGCAATGGGTACCGAACGAGAGAGACGCCAGTTCTACGAGGCAACCCAGGAGTTGATGACTGAATCTCTAGAAATTAGCCGTGAACTCCTTGATCTCAAGCAGGCAATTATGGAGACGAACGCTGATCGGTACAAGTTCATTCGCAAACAAGAAGGGGTAACGTTGATCGTGCAAGAGAATGGGGATTCTTTTGTACCAGAGACACCACAACATGTGGATGCAGCAGTCGATAAGCTAAGGGCTACCAAGGAGAAAACATGATTGAGTTAAATGCTGCTACTCGTTTGTCAGCTGGTAAAAACGTCGATGACTTGAAAAGAGAGTTAGACGATATAGAGGAAAATATAGAAGACCTGAAAGAAGAAATTCAAGACTCTGACGATAACGATACCATTGATGACTTAAAGAGCGAGTTGAAAAGCCTTACAAAACAAAGGGACGCCTTGAAAGAAGCCATACGTAAAGCCCAAAACTAAAAGGAATTACATGGAAACTCTAGCAGATATCCGGAATGAAAATCCAGAACAGTTTGATGCCCTAATCCGGGCATCTATACATGAAGCGGCAGCCCTAGTGGGCCCGCAGGTTGTTATAGAAGCCCTAGTAGGTGAATAATATGGGTCTAAGAATTCAAGCGGTAGCCAGACTTAGGGCTGGCCGTGAAACAGGCAGAGGGGCAGGTGCTGTGTTCTACTGTCCGGCTACAGGTAGATTCCTTTTGGTTAAACGTAGTGATCGTGGTGATGATCCTGGTACATGGTGCTGCCTCGGCGGCGGTGTCGATGACGACGATCCGTCCTTCGAGCACACGGTTCTACGGGAAGCCCAGGAAGAGGCGGGCTTTAGTGGTGAGTGCGACCTGCATTTCATGTACGTTTGTGAGCAGCCTGACTTCTCCTTCTATAACTACTGTGCCGTGGTTCCTGAGGAGTTTAAGCCTCGCCTAAACGACGAGCACACGGAATATCAGTGGGTTGCTAGAGAAGATTTTCCGGAGCCAATGCATGAGGGATTTATGGAAGCTCTCAATTCCGATAGTGGGCAATCAGTGTTGAAAAGGTTAGGAGCATTATAATGCTAGTTATATACCACGCAAACTGTACCGATGGGTTTGGTGCAGCGTTCGCGTTTTACAAACGCTTTGGTAAGAGTCCTAATGTGGAGTTAGAGTTTCATCCAGGTGTATATAACCAGGTGCCCCCAGATGTCAAAGGTAAGGATGTTTATCTAGTTGACTTCTCTTATCCAAGGGAAGTCATATCGGCTATGTGTAAAGAGGCTTCCTGGGTTACTGTCATCGATCACCACAAGACGGCTATCGAGGGACTAGCAGGTTTGGATGACGTAGAAACAAACCTAAGCCTACACTTAAGTACCGATCATTCCGGTGCTATGCTGGCTTGGAACTACTGCTTCCCCACAGTCTCACCGCCAACATTATTGGACCACATAGAGGACCGAGACTTGTGGCGCTTCAAGCTGCCCGGCACTAGGGAGATTATAGCAGCCCTATACAGCTACCCCTTCGATTTTGAAGTGTGGTCGGAACTAAATACAAGCGCTCTTTATTCTGATGGGATTCCTCTTCTAAGGTCAGATAGAAAGCGAATGGAAGACCTGCTGAAACAACCAGAGCGTAGGACCCTCATAGGTGGCTATAATGTGAAGGTCGTTAATGCACCGCCCTACTTGGCATCTGAAGTTGGTCACTTGCTTTGTGATGGGGAGCCTTTCGCAGCTACTTATTACGATGGTCCCCAATATAGGCATTTTAGTTTGCGTTCTGCCAAAGATGGTTTAGACGTAGAAGCCATAGCCCAACAGTATGGTGGCGGTGGGCATTATCATGCATCGGCCTTCAAGGTTCCTCTACCCGAGGCGCTTCTATGATTGATTCGCAGATTCTCACCTTGACA
>Ga0247824_10000078_pt1 | contig 36674 bp, 57 predicted proteins | sample 13C_PalmiticAcid_FD_194412 | JGI IMG/M metagenome (GOLD analysis project Ga0247824, IMG submission 194412) | Soil microbial communities from agricultural site in Penn Yan, New York, United States - 13C_PalmiticAcid_Day48 | ecosystem: Environmental > Terrestrial > Soil > Agricultural land...
ATCAAGGCCTTCATCTCCCGCGGGAGATCACCCAGTTCCTCCTTCTCCTCATCGAACAGGAGGGAGAACTTGTGGGCCATGCTCTTGTGGACCGTCTGCCAGTCCAGGTCCTGCTCGCCGGTCGGGTCGTCGTCCGGCCGGTAGTAGGTCTCCAGCAGAGAGTGGAACCACTTGCCGCGAGTGAGCGGCTTGGAGACGACCCGCGGCGAGAGTTCGTCCAGGTACTTGTATTTGAACTGGAGCGGACACCGCTTGAACGTCTTGGCCATGGACTGGCTGACGACGGTCAGCGGGAAGTGCTTGCCGGCGAGGCCGCCCTCCATGACGGAGAGGTCGAGGGTCACAGGCTGGGCTCCTCGTTCTTGAGGACCGCACGGAGGCCGATGGCGTCGGACTGAGGGCGAATCTCGGTGATGATGCTCCGCCACTTGCCCTGGTACTGCTCGGGCTTGAGGTGAACGAGAGCGGGACGGCCGAGGTAGGTCTCCACGTCCGGACGGTCTTCGCCGGACAGCAGACGCGGCAGAGAGGGTGTGGGGAGACCCAGCGCCCGGTGGACCTGGCTCAACTTGTGGATGTCGTCCGCGGTCAGCGGGACGCGCCACAGGTAGGTGTACGGCGTGCCCTCGTGCGGCGAGCCGACGAGCCGCCAGCGGAACACCATCATGGGGTTACCGCCGGAGGACATCGTGGCACCCACCCGCTCGACGGTGCCGAGGTAGAAGTCCTTCGGCATCTTCGGCTGAGGGTTGTGCCGGAGGGACATCTGGGGGTCGTACGTCGTCGTTTCGGTCATGACTTGATCGTATTCCCTTCTTTGCGGTTGGACTATGCCGTCACGCTATGAGGCCGCTTCGAGGATCTTCGGATCCCAGTTGGCGATCTGGTGCCCCTCCAACTCGATGGCGTCACCCCACCGGTGCCCAACTTTGCAGTCAGCCACGATCGGAATGTCCACATGGAGGTCGAACCACTCCTCCAGGGGGAGGTTCTCCATGACCTCCTTGACCATCGGAAGTACCACACCCATCTCGGGTGCTGGCACCTCCATGTTGAGGGCGTCGTGGACCGTGCCGATGCTTCGAGCCTGGAGGCCCATCTCACGGAACTTCTGGTGCAGGATCACCAAGGAAATGAGGATCATGTCCGAGGCGAACGACTGGACCGGCGAGTTGATCGCCTGACGCTCCGCTTCGGCCTTGACCTCTCGATCCGGCGAGTAGATGTCAGGCAGGTGACGCACGCGTCCTAGCGGCGACTGTACGCGTCCGTACTTAGCGACCATCGCCCTCTGTCGACGATGCCAGACGAGAAGCTCCGGGAACTGAGCAAAGAAGGCCTTACGGAATGCCTTCGCCTCGTCATCGGTGACGCGGAGCCCGTAGTTGTTCCAGGCTGTGTCGATGTACTTCATCCACTGCATTCCGTACAGGAAGCCGAAGTTCACCGACTTGGCCTTCTTACGCTCCTCCTTGGTGACGAGGTGAGCCGGCTTGCCCGTCATCTGCATAGCCATGGTCATGTGGATGTCCTGGCCGGTCTGGTACAGGTACTTCATGGTCGGCTCGTTGGCGAGGAAGGCAGCCACGCGGAGTTCAATCTGGCTGTAGTCGAACTCCACGAAGTACCAGCCAGGCTGGGCACCGAACAGGCCACGGATGAACTTGTCCCGCGGCACCTGCTGGAGGTTGACCCCGCGGACCTGTTTCTTGGCGGAGATCTTCTCCCCGTCGTTCTCCTTGCCCGACGAGAGGCGGCCAGTCGTCGTGCCGTGGAGCTTGAAGGTGGTGTGGATGCGGTCGTCGTCGTCAATGAGCTCCAGGTAGGCCGCAAAGAAGCTGGAGCAGTACTTGTTCCACTTCACGCGGTCCAGCAGGAGCTGGGCGATGGGATGATGTTCGGCCAACTCCATCATGACGCCTTCGGCCACCGAGGGGTCGCCGGGCCGGCCGTCGTCCTTCTCCTTGCCTCGTCGGATGACGGGCAGCCCGAGGTGGTCGAACAGGAGCCAACGCAGGAAGTTGGACGGGTTGAAGTTGACCTCCTTGAGCCCGTGCCCCTCAGGCACATATTCCATGATCTTGGCGTCCACCTCGGCGAGCTGGCGCACCGCTTCCTTGTGACGCTCCACGAGGCGTTCGCGGTCGGTCCATACCCCGCGCCGCTCAATGCCCGTGAACTCGTTGGCGGAGGGCATGTAGAACCGGTTGAAGATGCGGTCCAGCGCGGGCTGTTCCTTGAGCTGCCGACGGAACAGACGGTACAGGTGGTAGGTGTACCAGGTGTCCAGGCCGTTGTACTCCAGGACCTCCATGATGGGAGTCTTGAGGAGCTCCTTGGTCTCGATGGCCCAGTTGGGCACACCAAGCTCCATGTGAGCCAGCTCCTTGAGAGACTTCCGCCTGTTCTCTTCCAGGAGGTGAGCCGCCAGCATGGTGTCAAACGTGAGGTAGCGGTTCACACCCCACTGTCGGAGCCAGCGGTTATCGAACTTGCCGTTATGGGCGATGGACACCCGGATACGACAGAACACCCGGCGGATGAACTCCAGGATCCGCTCCCAGTTGGAGCGCCACGGCGACTCCGGGTGGAACAGCGGCAGGGCCCAGCACGAGAGCTTCCGGTCCTTGCTCACCAAGGTGAAGGCAATGGACACGATCTTCGAGGACGGGTCCTTCTCCAGGAAGCCCGGATGGTCCGAGGCCGACTCGATGTCGTACGACACCACGTCCGCATTCTCCAACGCGGCCTTGAGTGCGCGGAGCGTGTCCTTGTCCAGGACGTATCGGATCCTCTTGGGCGGCTTGACCACAGCCGCGCCGTCTTTGCCGTTGACCTTGGCGGCGAAGAACTTAAGGTCCGCCATGAACCCGGAATACTGACCCGGGTTGCGCTTCACGGCGTTGTGGGCGAGGGTCGGCACGGCGATGAGCGGCTGGGAGTGGATCACCTTCCCGTCCCGCTCGACGGTTCCCGTGCCGGCGATCTCGTACTCCTTGGAGCGGTACTTGGTGATCCCGGACTTCCCGAGCGTCGCCTGGAGAGCCTCGTTACCCATGACGAGTACGTACCGCACCGTGTCGGGCAGGAGGGAAAGCTCCTGCTGGAGGTACGGTGCACAGGCCTTGATGACCGTCCTCGTGGGAGTTGCATCCCAGGTGCGACATTTGACCGCCCCGGTGAAGACTCCCTCGGTGGGATTCAGCCCGACCTCTTCGAGGTACTGAGAAAGCTCCTGGAACGCCTTCTCGGACGGCGGGAACTTCCCGACGACTGCATACCTCGGCGCAGTGTTCGGCGTAGCCTGAGCGGTCATACAGACGTCCTTACTGGTCGCCTGAGCGCTCATGACGCAGAGGTCGCACGAAGGATCGCGCACCGCTGCGGCGATGAGGGGTAGTGGTTTCAGTGGCATATCCCGATCATACGCCTTTCTGTGCGGCTCGGATGCCCCGCATCTCGTACACGGTGACACCCGCAGCCAGGAGAAGCTGGAGGCCCCCATTGTCTCGGTACGGGTGTTCGTACACCACGCGAGCAATACCCGCGTTGACGATACCCATGGCACAGTTGAGACAGGGCTGGTGTGTGGTGTGGATCTCGGCGCTCTCCGTCGGCAGCCCATATCGAGCGGCGAACATGAGGGCGTTAAGCTCCGCGTGGACAGCAGTGCGGCAGACCTGGAGACTCCGGCAGTTCTCGTCGTGAGGCGGAATGCTCGCGTCCTTGAGCGGGTTCCGGCAGTTGCACGAGTGGTCGCAGTGCGGCATTCGGGCAGGCGCTCCGTTGAAGCCAGTCGAGAGGGAGCGACCATCCCGAGAGATGACCGCTCCCACCGCCAGCCGGGAGCACGTGGAGTGGGCGGACCAGAGATGCGCCACACCCATCAACGTCTCGTCCCGGCTGGGCCTACTCATCGACGGGCGCCCCGTTCCCGCTGGCGTAGTTCGACAGGCGCTGGGAGTAGTCGTTGGTCATCTCCCGGTGCATGGCAGCCAGAGCCAGGCGGTCCGGCTCGAAGATGTGCAGAGAGCCGGCGGTGAAGTACAGACGCCCGAGCGACAGGCCCGAGAAGGTCGAGGCGTCGTTCACGAGGTCCGTGGCCTGGAGCCGCTCGCGCATCCACTGAGCCAGGCGGATGGTCATGTAGATGTCGTCCGCCAGGTGCCTCATGAAGTCACAGGACCGCATGTGGTAGAAGATGTGCAGACGCTTGCCGGCAGCGCCCTCGCGGATGAGGAACTGGTAGCCCAGCGTGCACGGAACGCGCTGACCAAACGCGGCACCCGTGTCCTCGGGGAAGAACACCGGGAGGTAGGCCTGCCTCGTGTACGGCGACGCGTAAAGCTGGTCCACGACGTCCTGGAGATCGCCGAACGGGTAGCGGATACCCATGTTGATCTCGTAGGGTATCGCACGGTTGGGAAGCTGCATGACCTCCTGGGGGTTGGCCCGCTTCGGCCAGTAGCGCTCAGGGTAGGTGTGGGAGAACTTCTCCTCCGCCTTGTGCATCGCGTTGCCGGCCTGTGCGAAGGGCCACCACGCGTTGCTCGGCGGCGGGTTCAGGGGCTCCCCGCTGACACGCTCCTGGAAGTGGTCCTCGGCCCACGGCAGGTTCGCCCCGACCATCCGAGCGGCGAGATCCGCGGTGGGCGGCATCTGCATCTCGAAGGTGGCGTTCAGGATCTCGTATGTGGTGTTGGCGGCGGAGATGCTCTTCTGGCTCTGCCACTCACCTACGTACACCGGGTCCGAGGTCAGGAGACGCTGGGCGAAGTCGTAACGAGCCGACGCCCAGCTCTCTCGGAGGTAGGCCTGGTTCATCCGACCTCGACCTCGGCTCCCGTGTCTCCGTACAGGCATTCGCACCCGTCCTCGGTGTAGTTGGCCATCTCCGCCGACTCAGCGGGGTCCGGCTCGACCTTGAGCTTCCGCAGCGCCGAGAAGTCGAGGGTGGACGACGAGACGGATGGCAGGGGCTTGAACCTCTTGGACTGGCCCTTGAGCTTGCCGATACCGTCCCAGCCCTCCCACTTCTCGCCGTAGTCGTAGCCCTGCACCTCGGTGTGGTACCGACGACGGACGCGACCACAGCCGCCCCAGGTCATGTCGCCGTACTTCACACCCTCCTCGTCCTCCTGGAGGAAGCGGTCGAACCAGAGGGCGGCGACGAACAGACCCGGCTTCTCGAACCAGAGCTGGTCGGACGTGTCGTCGTCGGCGAGCGCTTCACGGGCCCGCCAGAGCGTCTGTGCGCGCTCCTCGGTCTGGAACATGTACGACAGGGACTTCCAGCTCCACTGGGCGTCCTCGATCTGCCAGACGAACTTCATGTCCTCGACGGGCACGCCGGTCCGCTCGGACACCAGCTTGGCGCAGGTGTGAGCGACGGTCATGTCCAGGTACCCGATGTACCCGAAGTACGAGGTCCGGGAGTACAGGGTGATCTGGGGCGTGGGGATGCGGCGGAACGAGATCGCCAACATGCAGGAGCCCCACTGCCGGCTCGGCCGGTTCGTGTTGCCGCGCTTCTGGACGAGGTTCGTCCGCATGACGGCGGTGCCGCGCTTGCGCTTGGACAGCTTGGCCTCGACGGTGTCCAGCCAGTTTTCGAGGGCGTCCGGGTTGATGTACTGCCGGACGAGGGTGGAGAACCGCGCCTTGGTGAGCCAGACGTCCTTGAGGTCGAACTCCCACTGGAAGGAGTCGGCCTCGGCCACGACGTTCAGGAGGTGGGTGTCGACCGACGACACCATGTCCACCGGCTGGACACGCTTCTGGTTGAGGAAGTCCTCACCGGCCTCAGGGTGGGGGTGGTAGACGAGGCGGCTCGTCACATCCCGCATGAGGTCGTTGGCTGTAGCGGCCTGGATGAGATGCGCCATGGGGTCAGGACTCCTGGGTGTTGTGGAACGGAACGTCGGTGCCGTGCACCAGCGACGGCCGCGGGCCGTTTACCTTCTCGATGCACTCCGGCGAGCAGTAGTCTACACCCCCGAAATTGCCCACGGGCAGGCCCTTCGCGCGCAGATCATCAATCGCGCGCTTGCAGCCGGGGCACTTGCCCGACACGCCGTCGTACTTGTCCTCCTGCCGCTTGATGTTGCGGAGGACCTTCTCCTGGTGCAGGGCGAACAGGTCGTCCGCGGACAGTCCCACACCCAGCGCGAGGTTCACGAGGAAGCACAGGACGTCCGCCAGCTCGCCGGCGAACTCCTTGTGGTTGACGTGCCGGCTCGACGCCCACGGCTTCCAGCCCACCTCGTTCAGGGCCTCGTGCGCCTCGTCCAGCAGGGCGAGGATCTGGTCCTTGAGGTAGCCCGCCTTGGTCTCCTCGTCGTACTCGGACAGGTCGTGCCCGAGCAGACGCTGGAACTTGTCCTGCGAGGCGAACACGGTGCGGAACAGGTCGGCACCGCGTGCGTCCCTGACGTCCTCGACCACTCCGCGGATGGGACCCTGACCCTTGCGGCCGGTTCCCGCCTCGTACATCTGGGCGATGGTCTCGCACGCCCGCTGGTGGCTGGCCTTGTACTCCTCGGCCTCGGCCTGGAGGACGTAGTTCTGCCCCTTGTACGAGATGGTCATGGCCATCTCGTTGGGGATGACCTCCGAGTCGGAGACGGAAACCATACGCCGGTAGTGCTGACCCTTGTAGGCGACGGTCTCACCGTCCTCGGAGATGAAGGTTTCGGGGCCGAGGACGGTCACGTCACCGTCCCGGTACGGGAAGGGGCTGTCCGCGGCGGCGGCCATGCTCATGACGTAGCGGCCGGGCAGGGAGTCGTACGCCCGCTGGTGCTCGATGTGCTCGCGGAGCGCCTCGGGGATCTCCTCGAAGGTCGCCGGCACGGAATTGAGCGGGTACTGGTCGTGGGCCATGGAGAGTCCTCAGATCTCGAAGTGGGCCGAGCACAGGTCGAGGACCTGGCCCGGCTTGTGGATGGTGTAGTCGTACACGAACGAGCGGCCCGGGAACTTCATGGCCTCAAGTCGGTACGCGGTGTAAAGCTGGGAGATGTTCCGCCAGACGCCGTCCATGTCCCGCGAGGGATGAACGTGCTTGGCGACCTCGTCGTACGGCGGCAGGCACCAGATGACGAGCGGGTCCATCTCGATGAAGTGGGCCCACGTCTCGCGGTACCAGGTCGTCAGAAACTCCGGCTGGGGTCCCTTACGGACGTGCAGACCGTAGATGGGCTCCGAGATGAGCGGGTACCGGTCGTACAGCCGGGAGGGTGTGGTGCGTCCGAACAGCGGAGCGTGGAGCTTGGGGTTCATGCTCGCGTTGTTCGACCATCCCTTCATGTCCTCGTTGACGTACGCGGCAAGGTTCTTGCCCTGCACTCCCTTGAGGGAGTCGGAGATGCGGCGAGCCACCGGGACGTCCAGAACGGGCGACAGCCACTTCACCAGAGTGGACTTGCCGGCGCCATCAGGACCTTCGATGATCACATGCCGGTTGGATCTCGTGCTCATATGCTTAGGTTAACACCCTTCTTGCGGTTACCGATGATGACGGGTTACTTCGTGCGGAGCAGCTTACGGGGGTCGGTGATGATCATTTGCGCGACATCGTGATCGTTCTCCAGGGTCTCCATGAGGAGTTCATCGACCGTACCTTCCGCGAGGAGGTACACGAAGGTCGTGGAGTTCCTGGAGAGGGCGATGCGGTCACAGCACTGGGTGTAGTCGACATACGAGGGCGTCAGAGACATCCAAATCATCTTGCTCGCCGTGGACAGGTCGATGCCGAGCGAGGCAGCCTGAGGCTGGACGACCATCACGCCGGCGTCGTCCCACTTGCGGAACTCCCGGATGTACTCGTCGGTTTCCTGGCGCTTGATGCCGCCGCGGATCTGCCACACCTTCAAGCCGAGCTTATCGGCCATGCTGGCGATGGCGTCCATGTCGGGCTTGAAGCGGGCAGCCACCACCAGCTTCTCCTCCCGCTCCAAGGCATCCTCAAGGTGCGGCTTGAGGGCGTCCAGCTTCTCGCGTCCCACACGAACCACGTTGCCGTCTGTGGTCTTCGTCGTGCCGCCCGTGATCTGAGCGAGCCGCAGTGCCAGGACGAGGGCGATGGACGCCTCCGTAATCTCACCGTTCTCCAGGCGCGCCACCATCTCCTCGGCCATCTCGTCGTACACGCGGGCGGACTCACCCTTGAGGCGGATGTACTCGGTGATGTTCTCACGGGGCGGCAGGTCGAAACAGTCCGCGCGCTTGACGGCGTAGGAGTCCTCGAAGATGGCCTCTCGCACCTTGGCCAGCCCGAACTGTTTGGTGCCAACGAACTGCGGATAACCGTTCTTCTCGATCCACTTCCCGGTCATGTCCTGCATATCCTGATGGGTCTGGATGCCCAGCTCTCGCAAGCGCGCGGGATTGAGAAACTTCCACTGCATGTAGAGGTCGGCGATCTTCTTGGCCTTGGTCACGGGCGTGCCGGTGAGGATCACCCGCCACCCGAAATAGCCCTGCATGGACACGACCATCGTGGCCGCCTTGCCGGACGGGCTTTTGATCTTGTGCGACTCATCCAGGACCATGGCGACGTTACGATCGTTCCTACGGCCCCCGCCAAGCGCCGCCCAGTCCAGCAGCACCTTACGAGTCTTGAAGCGCCCTGACGCCTTGCTACGGCGTCCGCTGGGCAGCTTCTTTCCCGGCGTAGCGAACGCCTCGTAATTGATGACCACCACCTGCATGTCGTAGGGGCCCATGGTGTCGGGCAGCGTGGGCATCTTGCGACGAGCCTTGGAGTCCCAGATGATCACCTGTGCCATGTAGGGACAGTGGACGTGGAATTCTTCGGCCCACACCCCCATGACGCGTGTCGGGCAGACGACGAGGAACCGACGGACACCGCGCTTCATGTGCAGCATGGACATGTAGTCGATGGTGGTCTTCGTCTTGCCGGTACGCGGCTCCATGAGGAGCCCGCCCCCATAGCCGTTGGAGATGAGCTTGCGGAGCGCCTCCTTCTGGTGGGCGTAGGGCCTCGTCTTGAAGCGGTACGTGGCCTTCTTCTTCCGCGGCAGGGTGGCCGTGGTCATCGAGGCGGTCTCCTAGTCGTGCTGATGGACGGGGTAGGTGTGGCACTTGCAGTGCCCGTTCTCGTCCAGCCGGGTGCACTTGCAGGACGTCTTGGCACAGCAGGGGTGGTAGTGGAACAGCACCTGCCCGGTGCCCTCGATGGTGACGAGGTTGCCGTGCGTCAGGCAGGTGAACAGCGGGCGAGTGGCCGCGTCGTCACCCGTGAACGTCGCCCGCCAGTTGTTCGGGTCCATCGCACGCTGCCGCTCGGCCTCGGAGCGGTTGGACGTCTCGTGCGCGATGCGGAGGAGATCCTCGTGCTGACGGAGACGCTCGGTTAGGTCACGGACCTTGTTGTTCTCGCGGTGGTACGCCTCGGCCCATCGCGCCGACGACTCGCGGACCGTCTTGTTGTCCCGCTGGAGAGCCTGCACCGCGCTCATGATGTCTGTCACCGTGGCTCGTGCCGGCAAGCCGAGCATCTTCGTTAGCGGGACCAGTCTCGGGTCCGGGCGTTCGTACATGGTCTCTCACTCTCGTGGTACATGGCTGCGGGATACACGGATCAACCGAGAACGAGGCGGGAGTCTCGACGCTAGGGGACAACGAGACTCCCGCTCTGTTGGGTGTGGTGCTAGTTCTTGCCCAGCGTCACGTTTCCGTGAAGCATGGTCTCTTCCCTCATGCCGCAGTACACGCACACCGGGTGATTCGCGTAGTAGCGGTGCAGGTCGTCCCTCAGCGCGTGGTGCCGGCGCATGGCCTTGAAGTGCGTGGGTCGCCGGCACATGATGCACCAGTCGTAGCCCGCGGCCCGGTAGTGGTCGCGCAGGTTCTCCGGGGGCTTGAAACCGACGACACGGGAGGTGATCGCCACGTCCTCGAACAGCGGGTGGCGGAGCATCTTCTTGGTCATCTCGAAGGCCTCGGGGAACGAGGCTACGGCCTTGCCGGCCCACTTCCCGTTCTCCTTGAGCCCCCAGACCCGCCAGGGCAGGGGGTGGAACAACTTCTTCGGCAGCACAGGCTGGCGAAGGAAGTAGCGCTTGTAATCCTCGTGCTTGAGGAGGGTTTTCAGTGTCGGTGACATGACTTGATCTTACCCCACCAAAGGTATGCGGGTCAACCCTGGAAATGATCGAGAAGCGCTGAGAGAGCGTTAGGGCGCTTCACTCGTCCTCGCGTGTACGCTTACGCCTCTCAATGTTCTCGCGCTTCCTACGGGCCCACTCAGCGCCGTCTCGGGGCATGTGCGTCTCGCTCTCGATACTCTCACTGGCGCAGGAACGACAGAGAGGCCGACCCTTCTGGTAGCCGATGTCGTCAGGTCGGAGCAGGTGCTCAAATTCACCACACCTGCGGCACTCGCGCTTGGGTCCCGCGTTGGGCCTGTCTTTGACCTTGGAGAAGTCCAGGTCCTTAACGCCGGGTCGGGTAGTCGGCGCGTTAGACACGGGTGCGTAGGTGGTGCGGTTGCCCTCCTTGTTCTCGATGAGCAGACCGCGGCGCACCATCTGATCCATGAGGTTGTACGCATTTTGGGCGTTACCCCCGATGGCATTTTTCAGGCGGTAGCGAACCATGGGCTGGCCGCTCTCCCGCAGTATCTCCAGCACACGGAACTCCTCGTCCGACACGGGAGTATGCTGGGCATGGACGGGCGAATCGCCAGCAGGTGCCGAGTGGGTGGTCTCCCCCTCGACCGGTTCGAAGACCGCACGGGTGATCCTGCCCGCCAGAGTGGAGGTCATCACGAACTGGGCCACGTCGTGGAACGCCTCGGGTTGGTCGGCGGGCACGTGCCGGCGCTTGTACCTCAGGATACGACCCACGCGATCCTTCACGGCCGACAAGATTAGACGACCCGTGCCGCCCATCACCAGGCTGCCGTTCTTATCGGCACGGAGTTCGTACTCCACGCCGGTGAGCTTGGCACCCTTCTGGATCGTGCCGGAGACACGAGACCCCATCTTGGTGGTGTGGTCGATCTGGAACGTGGCGATGCCCGCGTCCAGGAACGGCTGGATCTGCCGCTTGTGCCACCACGCGTAGTCTGTGGCCTTGCTGCCGTCCAGGAACGGAGCCGGTTTGTCGTGTCCCTCCTCGCTCGACCAGTCGGCCATGGAGGCCGACACACCGTCCACGATGACGAGATCCCACCCGGACAGCTTCTGTGCCAGAACCTCGATGGCCTCGCTGGCGGTCAGCTCCCCCGCGTCGGAAAGTATGCCACCGAAGTACAGGAACTGGGTCCGGATCATCTGCTCGGAGATGCCGTGCTGACCCATCATGCGGTCACGGATGAACGTGTCGGGGCTGTCCTCGAAGTCGAAGTAAGCCACCCGGCCACCCTGTTTCATGATCTCGTGGACCATGGCGATGGTGACGTGGGTCTTGCCGAGGCCTCGGTCCGACGAGATGCCGTGGGACTTGCCGGGGTACAGGAGGAAGTACTGCCCGCACGGAACGAGCGTCGGCTCCAGCGGCTTGTAATCCGCGGAGAGTAGATCGTCCAGGTTGGGTGTGGCAAACGGGAAATCCTCGCCGAGATCCAGATCCACCGCGGAGTGCGCCGTGGGAGCCGTGCCGGCAGGCCTCGTCGGGTCGACCTTGGGTTCGGTCCGGGGTCGATCCTTGACGTCCGGCGCCTGTGGGGTGGATACGATGTCATCCGCGGTGAGGGTGCCGGACGGGACAGCGGCCGACTCGCGCCGGTAGATGCGAGCGATGTCCTTGCGGATGTCGTAGCCGTTCTCCTCCTCCTGTTTGTCCAGCAGGGGCTCACACTCCAGCGAGAAGGCATAGGCCACGTTCACGTCAAGGCCGCTCTTAATGGCGTCCTTCACGATGGCGATGGCCGCCATGTAGCGACGGCATCCACCCGACTGGAAGCGCCCGTTCCACTCACGAACCACCTTGCGCATTCGTGCGTACTCACGGCCCCGGGGGTTGAAGTCCTTCGGCACCTCGGGCAGGGTGAGTGGCCCCTGTACCACACCAGCCGAGTCGGTGCCGGCGGGCGTGTCCGGGATGGCGAGCCACTTGGCCACGTTCTTCGGGTGGTGGCGCGTCTCGGACAGCCGCTCGATGGTGACCAGCGGTCGGTCGGGGTACTTGTGGTTCACCGTGCCGGGGATGCGCAGGACGGTGGTGCAGTCGAACTTGTCCCCGTCGATGAGAGCCTTAAGGCCGCGGTTGAGACGCTCCAGCTCCGCCGGGGGTACGGCGTGGGACAAGCGGATGTAGACGTGGTACTTCGGCCCGACCGGGGTGGAGCCACCGGAACGGATGAGCGTGGCGTCCAGCTCCACGAGCCGCGCACGCGCCTCCTTGGAGAGCCCGTTGTCCGCGTCGCCGAACACCACTCGGCTGGGAAGAGCCTGCTCCTTCTTGCGACCGGACTGCCCGCTCATGGGTGTGGGAGCAAAGAAGATCTCTTCACCGCGGTTGGAGCGCACGATGAAGCGCTCCAGTCGCCCCATCACCACGTCCGGGTTGCCGGTGTTGAGCCGGAGACGATTGGGGGTATCGTGCCACTTCTGTGTCCGCTTACCGCGGTCGGTCATACTGGCCGTGGCGAGTTTGAGCGTGGCGCCCTCATCATCGCCGTACAGGTTCTCGAAGAACCTGGACGCCTCGTCAAGCCTGTTGGTCACTCGGTCTAACCCCTGTCAGGTCAATGGGGGGTGTGGATGAAGGATCACGCTACGTGCCGATCTGCGGCTGTGCTACTCCGTAACCATGGCCTTGATGGAGGCATAGGGAGCGGTCAGGCTCTTACCCTCTTCGGTGGTGCAGGCAAACCACAAAGCCTCGGTACCGGGGAACGGCTTGCCGGTCTCTCGGTTCGGAACGCAGTCCCAGAACACGGAGAAGGAACCCTCCTTCAAGTGGTACCACTCGCCGTCGGGGAGTAGGATGGACAGGACGGAAGTCTCGTTGCCGTGGGAGTCCAGGTAAGGCTGGTTGCTCATTAGACGGTTGCCCCTCGGATGTCGGCCTTCTCGACCAGGGGGACGGGTTTGGTGTTGAGGTTCTTACGGCGGATGCGGGGAACGACCGCACGGCCTTGCTTGACCACGGGCGGCTCGTCGCCCTCGAAGAACTGGAAGGCCACCTGTGTCTCGGACACGATGACCACGCGAACCTTGAGCTGGTCATAGATGGGCTCCATGGAGACCGAGCCGCCCTTGACCACCAGCGCCTTTTTGGCCTTGGCGCGCCGCTGCTTGGTGACCACCTGCGCCCGCTTGTAGAGGGTCACGCGGAACCTCATGACCGTGTGCGTGGCCGGGAAGTCGATACCCAGCTCCGCCAGCCAGATGTCGCCGGCACCCTTCTCGTCCAGCTTGGTCCAGTGCTCCCAGGGGTAGACCATCTGGGCTTCCTGTGTTGGCTTCCGGTCGGGCCAGTAGTCGATGACCTCGGCCATGTGGGTATGTCCTCGCTTCCGCTTGACGGGTTCGGATAGTGCTGAGGCTGTGATCGGCGGTGCAGTGTGGGGCAGTTAATATGCCCACAGCAGCTGACGAGACAGCCACGCTATCGTAACATACCGGGAACGAATCGAACAAGTAACCGCATGAAGGCACGAGACGCGGGGCATGGATGGGTCGGAGGAACCCTATCCCCAAAAGCGATACGCGGAGGGCGTGGGTCAAAATGTTTGACAAGATCGGTAGTGCCGCCGAAAAAGATTGTTCCGTATTGTTCCGTCCACTTTTATGGCGATTTGGTGTCGAGGAGCTTTTCCACCTGAGGGTTGGGTTGAAGCCACGGGAGTATTGTTCTGTATTGTTCCGTCCACTTACTGGATGTTATGTCCGAAAAGGATTGTTCCGCGGGAGTTTGGGGAGCGATCGAGGTGGGACGTAGGCGGGGAGCGCCGAGTGCATTGTTCCGATCTTGTTCTGAGTGCATTGTTCCGATCTTGTTCTGAGCTGTTTCCGCAGCGTAGGGGACAAGTTACCGGTGCGTTGTTCTGCATTGTTCCGATCTTGTTCTGCTCGCGCGCGCGTGAGCGCACTCTCTCCCGCTTATTCTTCTCGGCGAAGCCGAGAGAAGAATAAGCGGAGAGAGCATGAGTGCGCATGGCTCGTCGATTGTTCTGCTGGGTAGAGATGGAGTTTTCTAGCCGCAAGACGGGTGATAGTTTGACAGTATGGATATGAAGATTTCTCTCGGCGGAAAGATCGTGGTTCAATGTCGGGAGTGCAGAGAATGGGAGGAGGGTATTGGTACCCTCAAGGTGGTTGTCTGTTGGTCCACCAAGAAGCGAGAGTGGAAGTCCTGGATCCTCCATCGAGGGTGCATGGCAACTTGGAGGGGGAGGGGGAGGGGTGGCATGGACTCGTGGCTGACCGCGCAGGGTGCTACGGAGATGGAGTTCTCGGAGTTCTTGATCCGCCTATTCCGCCGGGAGGCTGTGGTGTTGACGCTTGACGATGACGTGGAGTAACGTCAGTTTCCCAGGGCGCCCATGTCCGTTTAAGGGCCCAACAACTGTTTACCGACCGGAGATGCGCGGCTAGTTCTGAGCCCTTCGCAGATGCCACGAGAGGACCCACCATGTCAAGGACCGCAGGAGCCGAGGGCCTGTCCCCGGCCATGGCTGGACACGCCCGCCTCAAGAAGTACCAGATCCGCCATGCGCCTGAGGGCTGGTGGGGCAGGGTGCCATACGGGTCCTGGAGATGGTACGAGACATGGGACCTGGCCGTCCTCGACCTGTCCATACGGCATGAGACGCGCCGCCTCAAGGCGGAGAAGCGAGCGCGACGAGAGCGCAACGAGAGCGCGACAATCGACTAGAGAGCGTGCCTAACGACGCTAGGAGCGTCCTGTAGGCTCTCGACAGTGCGAGTGCGCGTGTACTCTCACTCAGCAAGTGATCAAGCGCCAGAGAGCACGTGAGGACTTTTGATCTTGGACAGAGCCAACAAGAGGCGCACAGGACCCCCGGCCTCGTGCGTCTGCTGTGGGAAGCTGGGTCCGATCATGGCACGAGGCCTGCGGGAGAAGTGCTACTGGCGGTGGCGGCGGGTCGGGAAGCTCCACACCTTCGAGCCGTCACGGAGGTCGGGCGTGTACCGCCTGGAGACGAGAGCCGCGCTGAACCGGGCGGAGAGGTACCGAGAGATGACCTCGGGCCCGGGTAGACTTAGCCGCAACCGAGCGTGTATCGTTCTCGGTATCAGTACCCGCACGGCCTACAGATACGAGGCCTGGATCCGAGAGCAGGGAGCGACGAGTGGACGAGGTGAAGGTGACCCAAGATCGTTCGGGTAAGCTCCGCTATCACTGGCCGTGGGACCTGTGGACGATGGGCGTGGAGTACAAGTTCGTCGGCACGACGTGGGGTAAGACCCCGCAGCAGATGGTGAACTTGTGGCGCACAGTGGGTCCGAGACACGGCAAGACGGTGCACTCCTACTTCGGCACGGACGAGCAGACGGGCAAGGACTACGTCCTCTTGTCCATGAGCGAGAAGGACGAGAGCCACGACCGCCTCGACTGTGACCGCTGCGGGGATGAGCGCAAGATGACGAGCCGGCGATCCGTGGATCGCTGGGGCAAGTGAGAGTGGAGAGTGAGGACGTATGGGTGACGGGCTGGACTACTGGGACAGGCCGAAGTATCCCGCGTGTCGTGACCCGCGCTGTAGCGCGGTGAGGGCGGGTATCCCGCACGTGGTGGATGAGACGCACCAGGCGGTGTTGGACGCGCTGCCGCCGGTGCAGTGGAACATGCGGGACATGGGTGACAGGCCGCCTCGTGCGCTGTACCTGCGGGCCGCCCTGAGGGGCGAGGCCAAGGCGAGGAAGCGCCGTCGGGTGCTGACCGTGAGCGTCGGGCTGGTGTGGTGCTGCGGCGTGGGTGTCCTCGTCGCCCTGCGCCTGATCGGGGCCGTGTGATGAGGACCCGCGTACTGCTGGTGGGTGGCCCAAACGATGGCACGTGGGTGCACTCACACCCGTCGGATCAGGTGATCATGACGCTGGACCCTGCGGAGATCGAGAGCGACACGACGAGGCACCCGGGGTACGAGCCGACCCGGCACATGTACGAGGTGCTCCGCATGGACTTCATGGGGTATCACCTGTGGGTGGGGATGCACGAGGCCACTCTCCGTGACGGTGGTGATCGTAACGCGGCTGTGCTGCGGGCGATCCTCCAGCGTGACGTGGCAACCGAGATGAAGGTAAGGTAAGCCATGGGCAAGGTGCGTAAGGGCAGTGGCGGCCGCATACAGAAGCGGCGCAACGGGTCACGCGGGATGAGCGCCACACCTGCGAGTGCCGGCAAGGTCCTGTACTGCGAGAAGTGCGGGCTCACGGAGCACCGTACGATCCGTGAGGTGAGGGCGTGCCACGGGCACGATGTTGTGACGGGCCGTGACTTCCGATGGGTGAGGCCATGAGCAAGTGGGAGCCGGGCACCGGCCGGCACGGTAAGCGCACGTCGTGGTGGCTGTTCGCCGCTCACCTCGTGGTCCTGTTCCTCGCCACCCTGTGGATGGTGTCGGCCTTCTCTCAGGGCAGGCTCTGGGTGATCATCGTGGCCACGGCTGGGTGGGTGGGAGCGTTCGCCATCACCGCCATGGACGACGTGCGTATCCCGCCGCTTGAGTGGGTGGGCACACAGGTGATCCGCGGGGTTGACAGGCTGACCCGGATGGGCAAGACTCGTAAGAGCGAGGAGAAGGACAAGTTCAAGCCCTCGGGAGAGGCGGAGTAAGTGACCGACTACCTAGTCGGTTCCCTCGTCGTCGTGGCCTTCCTGGTTACGGCGGCGTTCGGGGAACGCATACAGAAGTGGCTCCACGCTCGAAGATTGCGCCGGCACATGTGCCACACCACCTGCGAGGAGTCAAGGCGCTGCAAGTGCGGGTGCCGTGACGGACTCCCGGGCGACAACGCCGGCACACATTGCGCGGTGTGTGGTGCAGAGGTACTGGAGGCCGAGCTGGTCGAAGACCTGGAGGAGTACGACGGACCGTACTCGTACCTGGACCCGAGTAGCCCGACCGCACGCGGTGGTGAGGTCACCGACGAGATGCCCGCGCCTCGTGGCTTCACCTCGTGGGGCTGGGAGCGGGACAGGGAGTTCCGGCGCGTGTATCGAGACTGGGAGAGGGACTAGTGAGGACCCGATGTGTGCGGGACACGGATGGGGACGGGAACTGTGCGGCGTGCGCACATAACCCCGAAGCTCCGTGCCGTGTGCCCGTGCCCGATGTGCTTGAGGGCGCGAGGCGAGCAGACGAGACGAGGGCCGAGGCCAAGGTGCGGACCCACCGTGAGTACAACGGGTGGACCGAGCTGGGCATGACCCCACCCGCCGAGGACTACGAGCGGTGGTCGCGTGAGTGGTCCGAGCGGTTTGGGGGCGAGGGTGAGCAGAGGCCCGAGCCGACCACCCACATCTCGTCGGAGAGGACCCGCATCCACCGGGAGTCCATCCGCATCAACGACCAGGTCAAGCCGGTCACCTACGACGAGGTAGTGGAGTTCATGTCCCGCATCTCGCGTCCCGACCATCGTGACTCGTGGGGCAACACGCCCGGGGACATCAAGCGCTGGAACCTCGCGCTGCATCCCCTGCACCACATCCCTGTGGCCTACCACATGCGGCCCAAGGAGTTCATGCAGGGGGTGGGCGGGGGCCTGCCGTACAGCACGAGGAGCTTGGCCCACTTCTCCATGCGCTACGGTACCCCTCACAGGCCGGGCATTCGAGTCGGGGTCCTGCGGGCTACCCCTCGCCTGATGGCCGAGCATGAGGCGAGCAAGAGAGCGGAGCTGGAAGCCTACCGCCTCTTGTCACTGGACGACTTCGGGTGATACGCTCAATGCGTTAGAACGAGCAAGGGAGAGGAGGTGTCATGGGTACGGAAGCTGTGATGGAAGACGGCGAGCACGACGAGGTCGGTATCCCCGGCGAGTCGACCGAGCCGCCGCCCGTCGAGGGTGAGCCGGTTCCGCCGCCCCCGCCGGAGCCCGAGCCGACGGTTCCGCCGGAGCCCGAGGTTCCGGTAGACCTGCCGGGCTAACCTGGGAGTTCACGGGGGCAGTCTCGCCTAGGCAGTAGGTGCAGGCTGCCCCCTTCTCATGGAGAAGGAGGTATGACCATGCGATGCAGAGAACATGGGAAGGTCATCTATACGGCGGAGACCACGGCACAGCTGGCCTGCGTCAAGGCTGCGCTGGAGGGTGACTCCGGCATGACGTGGTACTACAGCCGAGAGTGCGGCGTCTGGCACCTGACCAATGTCGAGAAGCGCGGGCACACGGGTAAGCGAAACAACTGGGTGAAGGGTTTCAAGAATGCAGGTGGTTGCACCGCAGCCTGACGAGTCGGGCAGCGAGGAGAAGCCCAGCGAGAGCTGGCGCGTCTCGTATGGACGGCGTGTCGGACAGCGCGTCATCGAGGCTGGTGTGGTGCTGGAGAACGAGACGGACAGAGGCAAGGCTCAGGCCGCCTACCTGGCGAAGATCCAGGAGTTCCTGCCCTACGGCTCGATCCGCGCCGCCACCAACCGAGAGGGCTCGTACTGCCGTGACGGCAGGTCGGGCAAGTTCGTGGAGATGAATCGGGTCCGTCGGTGAAGTTCTACCGCGTGGACCCTGAGACCGGCGAGGCCATGGACGAGGTGTATGACCTCCGTCGACGCCTGGAGAAGGAGCCCAGCAACAAGGACGTGAGGGACCGCCTGAACGCCTTGAAGAGTCAGCGCCGCATGAAGCTACTGGCAGCCGCCGGCGTGACCCCTGAGCGCCGGTACAAGCGCTCGGACCTGCCCACCACTACCGTGGTGGCGGTCGTCAAGGTGTACGGGTTTCGAGCGTGGCATGTGTTGTGCGAGACGTACCCTTGGAAGGTCGTTCTCCGTGCCTTCGAGCGGGACCTGGACCGGGGGTATCTCAACTGTGGCAGCACGCAGACCCCGTGGGTTGACCTGAAGGGCGAGGTGCTGATACGCTCCGAACGCAACAAGGTCATCTGTTAGGAGAGTGAGGACTCACCGATGAGCACGAGTACCGACGGGAGCGTACGCGCTCCCGAGAGCAAGTTCCAGCAGGAGAGATGGTCTCTCCATGTGGAGTTCGACCCGCCTGGCAAAGATGACGGGGGCCGGGACGAAACCGTCATGTTCATGATGCACGTGGCGCGTACCTTCGGCGGTCTGTGGGAGGAACTCCGGGAGATCCTGTCCCACGAGATCGGCACCACCAAGGTGGAGATCTCCACCGACGAGATGAACTACCTGGCCGACCTCATGGGCTGGGTCATGTTCCACACCATCCCGCGTGAGGCGAAGCTCATCCGCAACCACGGGAGACGCCGATGACTGTGGCCATCGACTTCGACGGGGTGATCCACCGCTACTCCCGAGGGTGGCAGCGCGGGGTCATCTACGACCCGCCCATGCCGGGAGCCGTCGAGGGTATCCGCGAGATCATGGAGGTGGAGGCGGTTGTTGTGCTGACCGCTCGCACCGACCTGGACGCCGTGTGCACGTACCTCGGGGGTTACGGCATTCATGCCGTCACTCAGGACGACTGGGACCGTGAGAGGGCCGCAGACCCGATCCTGGCGTCCTCGCTCGGGGACAGCTTCTGGAACGACAGGTCCCGCGTCCTCGTGACGAACCGCAAGCCAGCGGCTCGTGTGTACCTGGACGACCGCGGCGTGACGTTCACCCGGGAGGGTGGATGGGAGCGTGCTCTCCAGGACATGGAGATCGCACCCGCGGAGCGTGAGCACCTGTACCTGGTGACGGTCAAGATCCACAAGAACCCGGAGCACAACCCGCGGAACAAGAGGTTCGGTCCCTGCCCCGTCAACGGTGAGCCCTGCACGGACACGACCGGGGAGCACCACACCATCCTCGTGCGCAGTGCTGACGGCGTGGACCTCGTCACCAAGAAGGCCCGCCAGAAGTACGGCCACGTCACGAGGGTGGAGAGCGTCCCCGAGGCGATCCCGTTCTGACGGTAGGTGTGGTTTAGTAGCCAGGCCCTCGCTCCGGCGGGGGCTTTGGCATGGGTGAGACATGCGTCACCTATGGTTGACCGACAGACCAGGTGGGTCATATTGTGTAACAGTCGGGTAACCGCCTGACACTGGTCAACCTAAGGATGGACATGAAGACCAGAGCCGGTATAACCGTGGCGGGCACCATCGCCGCTCTCCTCGTCGGCACGTCTGCCGGCACGGCCGAAGCCGCTCCCTCGCTCGGACAGAAGGCCCTCTCGGTGGCCAAGGCCCAGAAGGGTGACCGCTACCAGTGGGGAGGCACCGGTCCCTCGCGGTTCGACTGCTCGGGCCTGACCCTGTACTCCTACAAGAAGGCCGGCAAGAAGCTCCCGCGCACGGCCCAGCAGCAGTACAACAAGTCCAAGAAGGTCAGCGCCAAGAGCCGCAAGCCGGGGGACCTCGTGTTCTTCGGCGGCTCCCGCAGCATCTACCACGTCGGCATCTACGCCGGGTCCGGGAAGATCTGGCACGCCCCGAAGCCGGGCACCAGGGTGCGGCTGGAGAAGATCTGGACCAAGAGCGTGCGCTACGGGCGGCCGTGACGGCGGGTTGACACGCTAGTCCTCCGGGCAGTAGTGTGAACCTAGTCCGAGTGACCTCGACCTGACGGCCGGTCAAGCGGGCTGACAAGAAGGGGCCCCGAGTTTACCCCCTGCTCGGGGCCCCTCACCAAAGGGGGAAAGAAGTGGAGAGTCCCATGGACACGACCGTGGCATTCCTCATCGTGTTGTCCGTCCTGTCCGTGTCGGGACTGTTCGCTCTGTGGCAGACCCGCACCAGCCGGAGGGACCCCGACTGGCGGGGGACCCTGCTGGCGCGTCAGAGGGACGAGGAGGCGATAGAGCGTGCCGCCGAGAACGAGCGGAACCACACGACGGCCGCGTAAGTACGAGCCGGGCTGGTCGGGAGATCTCCCGTCGGGTCAGGGGTGTGGGAAGTACACCGACCAGAAGTGTCCGCGCGAAGGCTGTTCGGGCAAGGTCGTTTACAATGGGAACTACTTCTGTGAGCACTGGACCTGGCGCCCGAGTCGGAAGGTCGACTACGACGCCGGCGAGTGCGACTACGCCCTCCCCCACCCCCAGACCGAGTACCTGGACCGTCTCCTCTCGTGGAACCTGACGAGGGAGTGGGAGTGCGAACTGCCGGACTCCATGCACCGGCACACCACCAAGCCCGAGCCGGGCGAAGTGTGCACGATCACCTGGCCCGTGAACGGCGGCCTGGTGAATGACAAGACCCACCTTGACGGTGGAGAGAGCGAGAGCGACCAGTGACACCGGCCGAGACGACTCACGAGGGAGCGGACCCCTCGCACGGCGGGATCACCACACACCGGGGGACACGCGAGAACTGCGCCGGTCCCGACTGTGGACCCGACCGAGGGTTCACGACCTCGGAGATCTCGGCGGAGCTGGTCAAGAGCGCGGCCACGGACAGCGACGTCCTGTGGTCGGCTCGTGTCTCCACGCTGGGCGAGACCTCGCTGGCCGACCAGTACTCGGGAGAGCTGGCCCCGCGTGACCGCGGCCTGATCAACTTCCTCATGAGGGACAGGCACGGCACGCCCTTCGAGCACAACTCCATGACCTTCCTGATCAAAGCGCCCATGATGGTGTTCTGGCAGATGGTCAGGCACCGCGTGGGCTGGTCGTACAACCTGGAGTCCGGGCGATACCGTGAGCTGGGTCTGGAGTTCTACTCTCCCGACCGGGACCGTCCGCTCCGGCAGGTCGGCAAGCCGGGCGCCTACGAGTACGTGCCGGGCACCGACTACCAGCAGCGTCTGATGTGGCACGAGTTGGAGACCTCGTACGGCCAGGCGTGGGACTCCTACCAGCGGATGCTGACCGCCGGCATCGCCCGTGAGGTAGCCCGCCTCGTCCTGCCGTTCGGGGTGTACTTCCACGGGTACGCCACATGTAACGCGCGGAGCCTCATGCACTTCCTGAGCTTGCGCACGAAGGACGAGGGCGCTACTGTCGTCTCGTCACCTCAGCACGAGATCAACGTGGTGGCCAACCAGATGGAGGCCGAGTGGGCCCGGCTCATGCCGGAGACCCACGCCGCCTTCATCCGTAACGGGCGCGTTGCGCCCTGAGAGTGAGGATCAGATATGGGTAAGAAGCGCATGAAGCCGCAGGGTGAGCCGAACAGCAAGCGCCGCAACGGCAAGGCCTGGAAGCGCCGCGCCTGCGGTCAGCGTCACGCCGTGACCGACCAGTGCCGCGGTTGCAACAAGTAGCCCGGCGAGAGTGAGGACTCACATGAACCAGAACATCAAGCGCGGCACCCTCGTCGCGGCTTCCCTCGTGGCCATGGTCGGTCTCGGTACCGGCTGCTCCCGCTTCGGCGAGGAGTACAACGACGCGCCCGTCCAGAAGAAGAACGACCGCCCGGCCGAGGTCTACTCCATGCCCGACGGGTTCGCCAACGTGGCGACCAAGTGCGACAACCATGGCAACCGGATGTACGTCACCCGCCAGGGTGACTCCGCCGGCAAGTCCGTCGCGGTCGTCGCCAACGACCCGTCCTGTGCGGAGTTCAAGGAGAAGTGACCTTGACCGGCTGAGCCGGCGGGTGTAGTGTCGAGGCGAGGCGGTCCATCCGTTCTCGCCTCGACTGGTATCCAGACAAGGGAGCAGAGATCATGAACAAGTCCATACGAGTGGCACTGGCCGGCACCACGGGAGCCGTGTTCCTCACCGCGGTGTCGGTCATCATGCCGGCACACGAGTCGACGGAGGGTGTGGGACGTACCACACCTGCCGCGAGCGAGAGCCTGGAGGGGGACCAGCGGTACTTCCCGAACGTCGGGACAGTGCCGGTCGTCACGCCCTCGCCGACGAAAAGCTCTGTGTCGCCGTCTGGCGCTCCGAAGAAAGCGCGACAGGAGAAGACACGCGAGAGCGTGTCGGCGTCGCCTAGCGCATCGTCAGAGCGCGTTAGGGACACTCCTCGCGCTACACCGACGAGAGAGACGCGAGAGAAGACGACCGCAAAGCCCGCGCCGACGAAGACCCGTCCGCCCGCTGAGACGGTGTCCACCATCTCCGGTTACGCGTGGTGCGGGTCCGGAGTGTCGAACGCCCAGCCCTGCATCGACCAGGGGAAGCTGACCCTGTACTACCCGGCAGGTGTCGCCACGCTGGCGGGCCACAACTACATGGGCTATGACTGGATGGACGACCTGCCCGTCGGCCGCAAGGTCAAGATCCTGAGCGGGAGCCTCGCCGGCACGTACGTGGTCTACTCTCACGGATACGCGGCTCGCGGTTCGGCCGGGGGCACGTTCCCCGACGCCGGGCTGGGCGCGGCTGTCGCCCTCCAGACCTGCACCAAGACCGGCACCGGCTTCTCGTTCTTGCGCCGGATCTAGTGCGGCATGTAGCGTCATAACGTCAACTCCGACGAGAGGAACCGAGGGATGAAACTCCTCCGATGTAATCGTTGCAAGGCGGAAGTGGCCATGCCCGAGCCGCTGTCCAACAACAGCCCGATGGCCCTCATGGGTAAGACCATGGAGATCCTGAGCAAGACGAGGGGATGGGCTCACCTCAGGGTGGAGCGCCGGGGAGCCCTCATCTCGCCGCCGGTCGAGATCCTGGACCTGTGCGAGGACTGCGTGGAGGTCCTGGTCGAACAGTTCATGGTGGGTGCCGAGGTGGCCCCCATCACCACGCCGCAGGACCAGACGCCGCTCCCCCACGCTCCGATGCTGGACTGCCAGCTCATCTGGAATCCGGGGACTGGGAGTCTCATCTGCCGGCACGACGACCCGGAGCTGTTCGACTCCCTGGTGGTCGACCAGGATCGGACCGTGAGCGACCTCCAGGAAACCATTCGGGAGACGAGCGAGGACATGGCCACCGCGGTCGTGGCCCACGCCGTCCCGCAGAGGTGCGGGCGGAAGTGCTCCGAGGCGCACACGTACAAGGCGGGGTGCCTGCTGGTGCTGGGTGACGGGTGTTCCATCCCGCCCCAGCGTCAGAGCGACGATTTGGACGTGGAAGGTGAGTGAGGGACTGGAGGGGCCCGGCCCCTACTCGATGCTGGCCGTCTCCGCGCTGGAGAACCACATCAAGGCCGTGGAGCTTGCCGGCAAGAAGTACCCGGCGATCCAGTGGGGCGAGGGAACATCTCTCACCCAGGTGATGATCTTCTGCCGCGGTCTGCTCGGGTTCGACAACTCGAACGACAACGTGGTTCTCCGGGACATGATGGGCGGCGGTGTCGTCGTGGAGCCCGGTGACTGGCTCGTCATGCGCTCGCGTACGGACTTCGCGGTGATGCGTCTGCACGAGAGCGCGTCACTGTTCGACCTCGTGCCGAGCACGCCCCTGAGCACCGCTGAGGATCGTCTCTCGCGCATCGCCGAAGCGCACAGCAAGAATCAGTTGGCGGGCGGGGGAACGACCGGCGACTGTGACGAGTGCGGCTATCACTGGCCGTGCCCCACGTACGTCTGGGCTACCGGGGACCGGAGCCCGCTCGCCACGTGGGACCCGAAGGACGGGCCGGCGGACGCCGATGGGTAACAGTCTGCTCTGGTTCGTGACCGTTCGCCTGTTCCTCCTGGCCTGGATGAGGCTTGCCATGTCACTAGTTGAGGCATGTATGATCGCCACCAACTTGGACATGGACAGCCCCTTCAACATCAGGAGGCTTGGGGTATGAGCAGTGAGGTCAGGGACGAGGGACCTCGATGGAGGGCGAACGTCGCAGACGCCGAGGCTGGTGTGGAACTCCCGGTGGGTAGCACGACCATCCGACTCACCGGGTCCTTCCGCGACCTTGCGGCTTCACTGCTGACCGATGACGGGGACACCGTGTCGGCAGCGGTGGAAGAAAAGCGGTGCATCGGCACGCCCATCGGGTGCGGTCAGGCCCTGATCAACGACGACGGTACTCCGCGGTTCAATGAGTTCTCCACCAGGGAGGAGGCTCAACTGTACGAGTCCGAGTGGTATATGACGGGCATGTGCCCGACGTGCCAGGACAGGGCCGAGGCTGCTGCCAAGGCAGCCGACGAGGAGCAACCGACCACCTGACACACGGGAACTCCCTTCGGTAGAGGGCTACGGCTTGAGGTATGATGAGCCGTAGCCCTCTTGGATTGGAGCAACGATGGCAGAGCGTGCATCGAAGGAGCAAAAGATCGGCCAGCTCCTGGACACCCTCGGGGTGACCATGTGTCTGGACGAGGGGGACATGGTGACGGATGTCGTGGTCATCATGAAGGTTCTGGAGCAGGATGGCACGGTGAACATCGGGATGACCAAGAGCGAGGGCACCGACTGGATCACCAAGCTAGGTCTACTGGACGCGGCCAACCGGCTCGAAGGTAACAGGTTCCAAAGCGTGGAGGACGAAGACTGAGGCGGAGTTGCATCGGGCGTGCCGTGGGTCATATGATTGGTGCAACCTGTTCGACACCGCACCACACCACCTAAGGCAAATGAACCTCCTGGATATCCTCGCCGTCATGTCCGGTGTCCACGACCTCACCCTGGAGTACTCCATGCTCGAAGACCACGCCGGCTTCCTGGCCATCCTCCTCTTCATGGGCGGCCTGCTGTTCTGGTTCATCCTCCTCGTCGGCGCCGTCGTCGGTGTCTGCCGGGGAATCAAGCGCCTGTGGGACACCGTCCGGGACATGCTCACCAAGGTGCACCCCGACCTGGAGATGGCTCGCCGTCCCGCAAAGTAAGCGTTAAGCTGTCCTTGTAGGGCAACAGCCGAACCGAGGGAGATCATGATGGCGAAGCCGATACAGGTAACTGACGTGAAGTACACCGTGGCCGAGGCCACCCCCATCGGGGGTAGTGGTCGCCTTAGCGCGGGTGGTGCGTTCGTCGCCGGCATCCTCCTCGGAGCCTGGCTGACCGGAGGCTGGGCGTGCGACGACAACCCCACGCCCGGCCCTGGCAGCGACCGCGTGGTGCAGGACCAGAAGACCGAGAAGTGAGTGAGGACCCACCCATGATGCTGACCTTATTGATCCTGCTGGGAGCCGGCCTGATCGGCTGGATCCTGCTGGGCATCGAGGACGAGGGCCACTGGCGAACCTGCAAGGCTCCCCGTCGACTGGAGGTGGAGGTGCCGGTCATGTTCGCGGACAAGACTCGCGCACCCCGCCGTCCCATCGCCTCGTCGCACAAGTAAGCCACGGCTTGACAGCCGCCGGCCAATCATCGAGACTGTAACGGAGAGTGAGGGCAAAATGATCCACGACGCCATAAGGGCAACGCTCCTTCAACCGTACTCCCACACATTCGTGACGTACGACCTGGAGTTCCTGACGGACGGCACCATGCTGGAACTCGTGTCCGCCGGCATGGTGTCCGGCGACGGGCGGAAGTTGTACGTCGTGAACCGTGAGCTGGACGAGCGGAAGCTCCTCACCCACAGCGACGGCTGGATGCGGAAGAACGTCTGGCCGCACCTGCCCCTGACCGACCTGCCCGAGAAGCGGGCCGGCGGAAACGGTCTGTATGGGGGCGAGTACATCAAGAAGTGCCGGTGCGCGCCTGTGCCCGGTACGGGAGCTGGTACGGGCAAGGCGGCGGAGTACTCGTGCTACTGCATGAACGGGCGCCTGGACCGTGACCACCCGGACGTCCGCCCCATCGGACAGATCCGCCGTCTCGTGTCGGACTTCCTGATGGAGTCGCACCCGGAGGGTGTGGAACTGGACCGCAACAACATCCACATGTGGGCCTGGTACGGCGCCTATGACCACGTCTGCCTGGTGCAGAGCCTGTGGCAGAACATGGTCGACCTGCCGGCTCACGTCCCCATGCTGACCCACGACCTCAAGTCGGAGCACATGAGGCTGGGCAGTCCGAAGATCCCCCAGCAGATCGGCACGGAGCACAACGCCCTGGCGGACGCTGAGGGCAACCTGACCAAGGCTCGGTTCATGGCCGAGCTGGTCGCCAGCCGGAAGGAGCAGTAGTGGGCATGACCCCCGACGACATCCACGACAGGTTCAGCTACCACAAGCCCATGAGCGAGGAACGCAGGAACGCGCACGCCGACGTGCGGGACCTCTGCGAGCGTGCGGCCATGAAGCTCGGCCGTATGCTGCCCGAGGGACGAGAAGCCAGCCTGGCCATCACCAAGCTGGAGGAGGTCATGTTCTGGGCGAACGCCTCACTGGCGCGAGCCGAGGACCCGGCCGCCGGTCACGCGGAGGTCATCACCGCGAGGCAGAAGGGTCAACGGGCGTACGCGGCTTACGCCGACGCGACCGGCGGGAAGACCCACGACGGTCGGGACATGCCCGACTGGTCGGGCCTCGGAGACAAGATCCAGGCAGCGTGGATTGCTGCCGCGACGACGGAGGAGAACAGGTGAGCACACGAACCGGCCCGCAGTACTACCCGGGAGCCAACCGTACCTCGTACTGGTACGAGGACAACTACCCCGCTTCCGCGATGGAGGTGAACGTCTGTGCGCTCCACACCACCGAGGGTCGCAGCGTGCCGACGTACGGAGGTGGTGCCTCGGCGCCGAACTTCACCAAGCTGCCCGACTTCAAGAACAAGCGGCTGGCCTCGTACCAGCACTTCCGGGTGGACAGCTCGGCGCGTGCCCTCGTGAACCGGTACGGCGGTGTCGAGACCAACACGCTCAACGTCGTCCAGGTGGAGCTGGTGGGCACCTGCGACCCCAAGACACGTGATAAGTGGATCCGCGAGGGCCACGTCCAGGACAAGGACTTCATCTACTGGCCCGAGGCTCCCGAGTGGGCGCTGGACGACCTCGCGGAGTTCCTGGCCTGGCTGCACGAGGAGCACGGCGTCCGCCTCGAAGCACCGAGCAAGTGGCCGGCCTACCCCTCGTCGTACGGCAACGGCCAGGGTCAGCGGATGAGCCACTCCGCGTGGAACAACTTCTACGGCGTCTGCGGCCACATGCACGTGCCGGAGAACGACCACGGCGACCCCGGGAACATCAAGATCGTATGGCTCCTGGAGCTCGCCAAGCGGAAGCTGGGCGTAGACAAGGACAAGCCGAACGGTCCGGCTGCTCCGCCCGCGACCAACAAGCCGAAGCCGCCGGCCTTCCCTGGGCGGAAGTACTTCGGGGCTGGGGCCAACAACAAATACGTGACCCAGCTCGGCACCCAGCTCAAGAAGAAGGGGTTCGGCAAGCACTACAACGTGGGCCCCGGGCCGAAGTGGTCCGACGCCGACCGCCTGAACGTCCGCGACTTCCAGCGGTCGGATAAGCGCCTCGCCGGCGACGCTGACGGCTACCCCGGCCCGCTCACCTGGCAGCTCCTGTTCTCCTAGGGGTTGCACGTCGTGCCCTGTGGGCACTATCGTGAGAGCAGACATCGAACCGAGGGAGATCGGACCATGATCGTGGATTACGACAGGTCGAGAGAGGCAGGACGAGCGGTGGCACTGGACGAGGGCGAGACGGGGGAGGACTTCGGCTTCGAGGAGACGATGGCCCTCCGCGCCGTCGTTCCCGTCGTGCCGCTCACCCGCATGAACAGCGGCGGCAACGGCGGGGAGTACAAGCCGTGGCCCATGCCCGACGACGGCGAGGGCGACGAGGTCGTCCCGGTGCCGGCGAGTGACACCACGGAGCCCGACCCGGGCCCGTTGCCGAAGCCTCACCCCGGTCCGAACCCGGGGCCGCACCCCATCGGCCAGTCCGTGAAGAACTGGGCGGGTCCGTTCCCGGTGCGCCGGGCGATCCTCGCCGCGCCCCTTCCCGAGGAGGAGCCCGCGGAGAAGGTCGACGAGGAGTCCGAGCAGTACGACCCGGAGGGTGTGGGGCACACCGGCACCTTCGCCCTCGCCGCGATCCAGCGTCAGACCGGCGCGCCCTCGAAGAACAAGATGGCTCACCGCACGGCCCAGCGCATCCAGAACACCTTCACCGCCGCGGGCTGGGACGTCGCCATCTGGTACGGCGAGTACACCGAGGAGTTCTGGGTTATGGACCACGAGGGCCTCCACGGCTTCAAGGACGTGACCTCCATGTACCGGGGCATGGGCTGGCAGACGCTCTAGCCCAGGGAGCTAGTCTCCTGCTCAGCGCCCAACCGAGAAGCCCCAGGGAAGTGGAGAGCCCCTGGGGCTTCTTGGCAGCCTTGACACTCCTACCGACCTACCGTAATGTAGTCCTCGTAAGCCCGAGCGAACGAGAACGAGGAGCCCGCCATGAACCACACCCAGCGCCCGACGCGACGCAGCCGCAAGATCCGTAACTTCGCCCTCCCGATCTTCTGGGAGCCGGAGCTCCTCACCGCCCGGGAACTGTACGAGGAGCGTGCCGCTCAGGCCGAGTACGAGGCCGAGATGGCGGGAGAGCGCTACTTCGAGAACGGGCGCCGCTATCACTCCGAGGACTTTTACGAGATGGAGCAGGAGGAGAAGGCGCTCGCCTGGCTCGCCCCGCCGATGTACTGATCAGATCTAGCAGAGAGCCCCTGACCAGGAGGTCGGGGGTTTCTCGGTGGAATCTCAGGAACCTCCTTGACGGGAGAGTGGGACCCATGTAATGTTATCCATGTCAGCAAGAACGACGCACCGCCCAACTCAACAGGGAGTCACAATGGGAAGCATCGCCATCGCGCACACGGGTCGCTCCACGCTTCACTCCAAGAACAATCGAGCGGGTAAGCCCAACGGGGTGATCAGCAACTCCCACATTCTCTCCGGCTGGAATGGCAAGAGCAAGACCCAGCGTCGCAAGATCCGCCGAGTCGAGAAGATGATGTGGAAGCGAGAGATCGCCAGCGCGTGACAGTAACCCAGTAGAGAAACCCGCCACTCCCCGTGAGTGAGCGGGTTTCTCGGTATTTGTGCCGGCAGGAGTTAAAAGCTCTGTGCGCTCGCTAGGAGAGATCAATTAGGTGAGTGAGTGTCTGACACTCACGTACCCGTGTGAGTCGCCGAGAGGCGCTGTTCTGTGAGTTTTGGAGCTAGGTGAGAGCGTCTGTATCGTCGTTCATCGGCGAATGCTCTTGGTGCGAGAACCGGTGTGTCCGCCAAGAAACCCCCTGCCATGTGCCCGACAGCATGGGCTCCCCCAGGCAGGGGGTTTCTCTGTGGAGTGGTACCTCGCTACTTCGGCACCATGTTGATGGCCGCGCCGATGCTTGCGGCGGAGCTCATCAACAGGGCGGCGCCGATAGCGTATCGCCAGTTCTCCAGGGTGCTCACGCGGGTAACGACCTTCTCCACGTCGTCGTGGATCTCGTCCACGTCCTTCTCATGGTCTGCCCTCAATTGAACCACGTCTTTCTCGTGGTCAATGCGGAGCTGGGCCATGTCCTCGTCGTGAGCACGACGGTCTTCATTCAGACGTTGGAGAGCTTCGTCCAGCTTGGTCTCGATGCGGACGAGTCTCTCCACATCCTCTCGTGCCATGTCACTCACAGGTGATCTCCGTCACGGGCGGGGGTCACTATCTGAGTGTCGGCAGCACCACCTCCCACGTAGGTCGGAGCCTGCTTCGATCCGAGCAGGAAGCGACCGGTCATGGGCCACTTCCGCTGGAGAGCACTGGCCGCCGTGTAGTAGGCGGCAGTGATGAGTGCGGTCCCGAAGGCGATGAGGCCGACCTGAGCCTCGGCGCCGAGGTTGATCCCGAGAGACAGAAGCCAGGTGAGGAGAGCGCCGACGCCAACCGGGACGTAGGTGCGGACCTGAGCGATGATGTAATCCTGGAACATGGTTCCTCCAGTGTTTGCAGACTGCCGGAGTGTGTGGGTTAGTTAACAGGCCACGGATCTCCAATGATGGCTCGCGCCGCGTAGTCCCGAGAGGCTTTGACCTCGAATCCAAGCTCCTCGGGGTAGTTGTTCCTCAGGTCCTCCAGGTACTCGTCCATGATGGACTGGATCCGCTCGTCCATCTTCTGGGCCGACTGGACCGAGCTGCCGTGGAGGGGGAAGGTCAACATGTCATTGAACACCTCCCCGCTCTCGTTGTGAACCGAGAGACGATAGGTGACCGAGGTCGCGTTACGGATGGGCATGAGAGTCTCCTAGAAGAACGTGGTTACGATCACGATGCCGGGGGACCCGTTACCACCGGTGGTGGAGGCGTTGTTGCTGGTGCCGCTTGCAGCCCCACCGCCCCCACCGCCGTAGCCCGCAGCATTGGTCCCCGTGACGAGTGCGCCGGCAGCGGCGACTCCACGTCCCCCGCCCCCCAGGTGTGACGAGCCGCCGGCGCCGCCCATGCTTACCGCTCCCGAGGCCGCAGCGCCACCAGCGCCTCCGCTGCCATTGATGGAGAGGTCGGCCACTATCACCTGGGAGGTGGTCGTGCCGCCCGAGATACCAGCGTTGGTTCCCACTGACCCAGTGGAGCCGCCGCCAGGACCTCCGCTCGCCGATACGTAGGCACCGAACGACGAGGTGGTGCCGCTGCCTCCCGTACCGGTACCCCCCACACCAGCCGAGCCGACGGTGACAACGACCGACGAGGTGACCGAGTTGGCGGACAGCCAGGACTCGCCATACGCTCCGCCGGCACCTCCACCACCCGCACACACCGCACCTGACGCGGTAGCGACACAACCGCCGCCAGCGCCTCCGCCACCTTGAACCTGTACCCGGATCATCCGAGAGCCGCCAGGCTTCTCCCAGGTGTCTGACTCCGTGAAGTAGCTGACCACCGGATCCTGCTGGACGGAGTCCACCGACCCGATGATGAGGTAGGTGGTGCCCACCGGGATGAGGCAGACGCGATGACCGGGCTGGGGATAGTAGCCGGCGACCACCTGGTACCGCTTCTGGCTCACGGTCTTCTCGCCGTCGAACAGGACCCGCGGCATGACGCCGCCGAGAAAGTCCGATGGGGCGTAGTCGTAGTCCACCCGTCCCATCTTGATCGGCTTATTGGCCGACGAGGCGGGAGCGTTGGCCTGGCCGAAGGCCGCGATGGTGCGGAGGAAATCATGTCCCTTGCCGCTGGAGCCAGCCATCAGTCATCCTCCAATACAGGTCGGACGATTGTGGACCGGTGACACTCTCCGCACTGACCGCGGTGGATGCCGTCCGCATTCTCGTGCAGGGTCACGGGGAGGTGCTGAGCGAACGCCCGACAGGTAGGTGTGGTACAGGTCGAGACACCCGGGACCGACAGCCAATCGTCGTAGTCCGGCCACTCCTGCTCTTCCTGCGGCTTCTGTGCCTCGGCCAGGAGACGAGAGCGGAACTCCTGAGCGGCCTTCTCATACTCTGACCGCTTCATCCGTTGTACCCCTGCCAGGAGAGCCAGTGGACGTTGGTGTCCGCGTCGCTCGTACGATAGATGTACGCGGTGAACCCACTGGGTGAGGCGAAACGGTAGCCCACTTCCCGAACACGAGTCCAGGGGAAGGCTGAGTGTGCGGTCAGCAGGATGGTGGGTTCGTTGGTTCCCACGTTGTTGGTCTTGACCTCAGCGGCCGTCGGCTCGTTCGTCGTCGGGGTGATGGTCACCGAACCGAACAGGATGTTGGCAGCCGAGAGGGCACCGGCCACCACTAGGTCATCGTTGATTTTCGTGGCCATGTCAAGACACCTCCCTCGGGAAAAAATCTTTCATTATCTCAGAGTTGACGGGTTATTGTCAACTAGACCAACACTACCACCCAGGGCTTACTCTTTGCAACAAGGGACGTAGCTCGGGCCCAAGACCACCTAGGCGGGGGGAACACCATGGGGGATGATCAAGTTTGACCACCTCTGAGAAAATGATTAGGTAAAGACTTTGTAACAAATGTCTTCACACGTCTACCCCGGTTCTTCAACCATAAACCTACCCCCAGGCTAGGACCGTAGCCTGAGGGTAGGGAGAGGTGAGCGGAACTAGACCCTCTTGCGCCACATGAGCCAGCCGACCTCGGTCGGTTCGGTGTTGGTGCGGTAGATCCAGAGCGTCATGCCAGTGGAGGAGACGCTGGACACCGATGTCTCGTGGACGGACGTGCCGGGCACCGAGGTTTGTGTGGTACAGAGACCAATCACTTGACCCGCGCCCTTGAGCCTCAGACCTGAGATGGCTACCGAGGTGGGGGTATTCGCCACAGGGGTGATCTTCACCTGACCATTGGCGATGTTGCCGGCCTTGATCCGACCGCTAATGCGGAGGTCGTGGTTACGTACGTCAGCCATGTCTCATGCTCCCCGCGCTGCCAGCCAGTGGATGTTGGTCGGGCCCGTGTTGGTTCGGAATGCGTAGATGGTGAAACCGTACGGGGTATGGTCCGCGGTAGTTACCTCTCGGAACGTGGAGCCGGGCACGGTGGACTCCGCGGTGGCGATGACCCGGACGGGACCTCGTCCCTGGAGGTTCAGTCCCGAGACGACTACCTTGGTCGGCTTGTTCGCCACGGTAGTGATGGAGGTGATACCCACCGCGATGTTACCGGCCTCCAGGGCGCCGGATACTTCCACGTCGTCGTCAATGATGGACGGATCCTGTGCGGCCACGAGGGAGATCACGCGGCGAGCACGGTGGCTCATCTTCGCGCCGGCGGAGAGCTCCATGTCCCACGACACCTCGGAGTACTGGCCATTGAGGCCGAGGGCGTCATAAATGAGGGAGTACACGTCGTTACCCGAGTGGAACGGCATGAGGCCCGTGTCAAACTCGATGGCCTCGTATACCTGGCTCGACTCGAAGGCAAGACGGGTGGCCTTCTCGATGAGGGTGGCCTCACTGTCCGCGTCCTGCTCTTGCACGAACGAGGTGATGGTACGGCCTCGTCGGATCGTGCTGGTGGGAGAGGCCGGGTCAGCATTGGTGAAGTCCACCACGATGGTGTCCCGGTCCGGATCAGACACGGTGAGGATCCACCGGTTCGGCACGGTGAAGAGGTCCAGCTCCTGCATGACCTCCGGGTACATCACGGAGAGTTTGTCGTCCTGGTATGTGAACTCCGAGCCGCGGTCCTGGGGGGACACGTACGGCTTGACTACCGCGTAACCGTCCTCGTCAAAAGACAAGGACTCATAGTTGATCGCGGCCAACAGGTCGTTGATGATCTCCCGCTTACTCGTGCCGGCTTCCCATTCCTTGACCACAGGAATGGCCGCATTGGACGGGGTGATCTTCTTGGGGATGTCGGCCAGCGTGAGGATGTGGTCCACCACGCCGGTGTAGAGGTTCTTCGGGTTGGGGTTGAGCTGGAACAGGTCGTAGCGGAACTGGGGGTTGGTGTTCGTGTTGTCCCCGAAGGCCGAGGCGGAAATCCCCGTGTACCCATAGTCGATCTGGTCGTCGGGGTTGTCGATCTCCTCCTCCAGCATCCAGCCGGCCGGTTCGGGAGTACCGTCCCTCCACACCTTGCCGCGGATGACGTGCCCGATGCACTGGGCCCGTACGTTGACGTAGGTTCCCGGCACGTAGTTGAACCCGACTGACACGCTGGACCCATACTGAGTGGCGGCCATGGTAGCCGCGAGGGACAGAGTGCCATTGGTGTTGTGGACCACCCTCATGCGGTAGTACCGAGAGGTGGAGAACAGACGGAAGACGATGGCAGGAAGGAAGGCTCCGCCCGTGGCGGTCTGGGTCACCGAGATGCGAGTGTAGACCTCGGAGTCGGTGAGGATCTGCCTCGCCGTGTTGCCCGCTTGGAAGAGCCTGATGGTTCCAGGAGAGCCGTTCAGGGTGCAGTAGGCATAGCCGGACAGGCTCGTGCCGACCGTCGCCGTGGACGCCGCCTGGAGCCAGATCGTGCCGTCCTGCGAGGTGCCCCAGCTTCCGCTGGTCTCCCGGGTGAAGTTGTCGTTCACCCTGAGCAGGTTGGCCGTGCTGTACCTGTCGTCCACCTGGTCATCCTGGAGAACCTGTGCGAGGTCATATCCCTGGATATCACGGTTGACGGTCTGTGCCTCATCCGTGTCCCGTTGGGGAGACGACAGGATGAACACTCCCTGGGGCCACTCCACCCAGTTGACCGAGTCGTCGGTCCAGCGCTGGTAGGTGCGAGGCTCGGCGATGAGGAGGTTGTCAACCCAGACGGGAGGTGTGGAACTCCCACCGCCAGCCACCGTCACGGTCAGCAGGGCGTCCCGGTTTACGTTGCTCTCGGACGTGACGTAGTCCGGGGAGTTACCCGCGGGATCATTCCAGAACAGGCGGTAAACGGTCAGAGCTTCGGTGGTGATGATCTCCAGTTTTACCAGCCGGTCCACGAGGTTGGCCCGAATGTACGCGGGGATGGTAGCCGTGCCGAGCTTGAACACATCCGCAGCGTCATCCACCGTTACGTCGTTGGATGTGCTTGGGTTCGGGCCGTCAGGCCGCAGCGAGAAGGCTCCGCCGGCGGGAATGTAAAAGTAGGTCCGGAGTGACCAATCGCTGAGAGCAGAGCGCAAGCGTGCGACGAGAACACCTCCAGACGTCCCAGAATCGTCCCCTAGCTTCGCGGACTTGCTGCTGTCTGCTGAGTGTGTGTCGTCGTACGTTGCGACGCCCTGAACGTCGTCCAGAGCGTTTCCGTGCCGGGCCGAGTTGTTGGTGGAGATCACTTCACCCGTGACGCCCGGGGTGCCGTTGAAGTTGTTCCGCCACTCGGCCTGCGGCATGAAGGGCTGTTCCACACCCTCCGGCGTCAGGTTGAGCCGGGCTATCTCCGCGTAGTCCCCGCCGCCATCCCCGAGGGCGTCACCGTTCGCCTGGACGAACAGCTCCAACGTGCCGGCCTCAGTGGTGAGCCAGGCGGGAGTCGGCTCCTGTCGGTGCACCTGCCAGGTGCCGGGCAGACCGGTGCGGCTCGTGCCCCAGAAGACGGTGCCGCCCGACTCCCATATCCGCCACCACTTGTGCTCGTCCGGGTCGTAGTCGATGGAGACCGAGGTGGCGTCCGTGTAGTTGTCGTGGAAGTTGAGGAACTCCATCTTGTTCTCGGTCCCGTACCCGGTGAGGCGGTACTGGATGGTCAGGTTCGTGCCGGCAGTGTTCGAGCCGACGACGACCGACACAGCCACGTCGGTGGCGCCGTCCGTGAGGGTCGGGACCTTCGTGACCTCGCACGCCACATGAGAGCCGAGCAGGGACCACACTCGTGCGGTTGCGGCTCCCGGCCAAGTCGGCTTGGTGGGGATGACGAGGTGGCCACCCACATTGGAGACGCCGTTGGCGTAGTAGGTCCATACGTCGGACATCTCCGCGCTGGAGAAGTCGTCGGTCAGGGCAGCGAACGAGGGGGGTGTGGGAGGGTCCGGAGGCAGTACGGTGTCCGGGTCGGGCAGCGCCTTGGGCGGCATGTGCAGCCGGACGATGGGCTTGATCCGGTCCCTGAGGTAGTCGATGGGGTCCTCAGAACCGGAGCGGAGGGAGAAGGTGGCCGTCCGTTTGATGTCCGCCAGCCAGTTCTGAGAGATCTTCCCCGACTTGACCGTGGTCAGCTCTCGGAGGACGCGGTTCTTGTTGTTCAGGAGTTCGTACCGGAACGAGAACCTACGGGAGCCGGTGGCCCCCAGGAGTGCGGCTTGGATCTCCTCGGCCGTGTAGTTATTGGGGTTGCGGAGACCCTGTGGGATCTTGAGGGACTGCACCCGTCACACCTCCTCGATCTTGAGGGACACACGGCCGAACTTAAAGCCGACGGTTACGCCCCACGCCTGG
>Ga0247824_10000080_pt1 | contig 36506 bp, 49 predicted proteins | sample 13C_PalmiticAcid_FD_194412 | JGI IMG/M metagenome (GOLD analysis project Ga0247824, IMG submission 194412) | Soil microbial communities from agricultural site in Penn Yan, New York, United States - 13C_PalmiticAcid_Day48 | ecosystem: Environmental > Terrestrial > Soil > Agricultural land...
GGATGGGGTTGGGCGGGGTTGTTGGGAGGAGAGGACGATATAGCTGTCGCCCGAGTAGAACTGGCCGTGGGCGGAGGGCGGGACGGGGACGACGGCGAAGTTCTCGATGCGCCAGACGAAGAGGCCCGGCGAGAGGCCGACAAGGCCGTCGTTCCAGGCGGGTTCGGTGGCGGCCGAGGCGTGCTTGACTTTGTGGTCGAGGTCGGAGCCGATGAGTTCGATGTTGCTGTCTTTGATGTCGTATTCTTTGAGGTGGACGAGGCCGTTGTGGGGCGCCATTGTGTTTGCGTTGCGGGTTGGAGCTGAGTGTGTTGGTGATGGTGGAGTTTGAGGTGAACGGGTTTCGTGAAGTGGTGAGGGTGGGGGTGAGGTGAGAGAGTCGAGGATCAGTTGTGGAGTGGTCCTGGATTTGTGTCGATCACTGTTTCAGAGAACCCCATCTGCGCCGCAATTGGGGGGCTGGCTTGAAACGCCCAACCACGCACCCACGTGGTGGTGTGGCACATTTGCTTACCGTACACATCGAATCCTTGGACACTCAAAACAAGCCGGCCCAAACAAACGCAAAGAACATCAACGCCGTAGGCAACGAAGAAACTCGATTTGAGACTAGCCTTTCCTTGTATCTCGGCGATGCTACTCTCCTTCCAATCCCTAACCTCTGACTATCTGCCTTTCATCCGCTCAACTTCAGTGTTGGCAACTGGAACGGCGCTCTTGGGTCCGCCTAGACAAGTTCCCTTGCCACACTTTGAGAAGCATTCTCCTCGGCTCCTACTAGAACCTCATCTGTTCGTATGATGGCGCTGCTTCGCCCATGCAACGATTGGAGCGGAATGGATGTGTCGAGTGGGCCGCCCGAGATGCTCCAGGAGCGTGAGTGCCGGCCGGGGTCCGCTGAGGGCGAGAAGGAGTGAGTTGGAGTCACCCCTGAATTCCCTCGTCTAGCCAGCAGCGCGCCGTGTAGAATCGGTGTGGGAGTCTTGTGAAGAAAATGTCGCAGAACGGGGACAGAGGCCGCGATGATGATGGCCACGGGCTCAGCGTACGTCCACACGACCAGGGGGACGGAGTCGTCTGCACCCATCAGTGATATCCTCTCAATGCTTTAGACAAACTTACATGTGATATCGTGTTCGAAGTGCTCGCACCTAATGTGATCAATCTTGATAATCGCCGTCACTCCAGAGCTACAAGGGAGATGTAAGTTTCTGTCAGCAACATTGATGAAGACAGCTTGGGGGAAACTTACACGATTCCAAAGCTCATGGCCACGCCCAGGCCAACTTTCTCTGCGATTTGCATGTGTAGATGCCAAATCAAGAACCACGGGAGAATGGCAAAGGCAAAGTCGGTGATTACCGACCACGCTGCAAGGATGTCAGTCATATCCACTGGCAACGGATCAACACCCTGAAACTCAACTAACCTGGTCCGAGGAATACAAATCCCCGAATACTTCCTCCCGCGTTGCAGACGGCATCCGCGTCGTGGTTCCAAATCACAACCCAAAGAAAGATGGAAAATCCGACGATAACTGCGTTGGCCGACACAGCAAGTCCCCAGACAACCCCTCTCTGCCAACGGACTCTGAGCACCTGCAACAGCGTGATGGCAATTGAGGTTTTGCCCAAGGCGCTGGAACTGACAGCAAAAAACTCGCAGGCTGCTACCAGCCGGAGCGCGGGGCCGGGGTCAGTCTTGAGGTCTGCGAGGTGCCGGCCATAGCCAAGCGAAACGGCGATGGCGATGAGAGTGAACGATACGATGAGAAAGAACTAGCCAAGGGTCGGGTCAGCCTGGACACCGTCTGGATACTTCGTCAACCTGGAAATCTCCCTCGACGCCAGACACCTACCCACGCCGCGATCAACGTGAAGTCGTCCCAGCGGATCGGTCGCCCACGCAGGCGCTTGCAGAGAATCCGCAGCACGGCGATCACTGTCGCGAGAAGTGTGAGCACAGAGAAGGCCCACAGCATGGGCTCTGCGGCGTTTGAGTTCGACATTCTTGTTCGTCGTTGTTGCTGTTCTGCCTTCGTTGCGGCGGCTTGGAACCCTTGGTTGTTGATCGGGATTTCGGTGTGTGTGATGGCTCAAGATAAACTTGACTAGAAGAGTCACCGGAAACGCCGGTCAACGTGGCAACTGACAGCAAAATGCTGGTTGTCGGCGTGAAGGGATTGTGCTGCAATCTGAATCAGAGGGCCGGACCATGGGACCATTGTCGGCACCGGGGTGACAAAAGGACAAGTTGAATCCATTCCATCGACAACTATGAAATTTCATTGTGGATGTCTGAGAAGCGAAGACAACGTCCCTTGTGTTAACTGTCATCAAGCTAGAGGAAGAGGACTGCCATCCATCATCTTTGCCCCTTAACCTAGCATACCGTACCCCAGGGAGGTTTGTCCCCTACCCGTTCATGGCATCCTGGTACACAGTGGGATCGATAAACTTGGTCAGGTCGGCCCTTGTAAAGGCCTGCCGTCTGTCCGCTTTGGACAAGTACTGCTCCTCATACGCCAAGTAGTCAATCAAATCGTTTCCCAGACTTCCAGGTCCCCATTTGTGGTCGTCCCACACCTTTTTCAGGACGGGAACATCAACCCTAACTGTTTGCGCGACCGTCGAATACACCTTGTCTGGCTGATTCTTAAAGACATCGTACGTCTGGTTGAGCGCCCGCACAAACTGCACAATCTTTTTGCGCGTGTCCGCGTCCTTGAGCTTTTCCGCGGTCGAGTACAGACTGTAGACCTCCCTGTACACGCTAGCGTTCTTGAAGATGGCGACGTTGGCCTCCCCGAGGGCTTCGATTCCCAGCTCCACAGCCGTCTCCCAGATGCCAAAGGCATCAATCTTTCGATTCTTGAGCAGCTGAGGGAACGAGTTGGCGCCGCATGGGGCACGCATGCACACGTCGCCGCCGACGACGGTGTAGTCCTGCTGTGACAGGCCCGCGCTGGCGAGGAGTTGGCGAACAAAGACTTCGGCCGATGAGCCGGCCATAGTGCCAATGCGCTTGCCCTTGAGGTCGGCCAAGGTTGTGATCCCCGCGGCCTTGTTTGCGACGAGGCGGTAGGTAACCTCGACAATGATGCCGATGAGTCGGTAGTTCTTGTTGCGGACGTAGTTCTTGAGGCCCTGGGTCTCGGCGTTGGCCCCGAGGTCAACCGTCTTGTCGCTCAAGCTCGCTACGCCGCCGTTGACGATGGTGGCCGTGTCGCCCTTGTAGAAGTTCTTGATGGCGTACGCAAGCGGCGTATGCTCAATCCAGCTCTGGCTGCAGGCTACCCGCAGACACTGGGCCTGGGTGCCGAAGAGGGCCGTCAGTGAAAAGAGAGAAGAAGGACGCATGATGAGCGGCGCTGTGCTGGAGTCACTCCCTGACTTGCCCATGATCTGCGAGAATCGACGGCTGCAAGTCCTCTTCGTACATCTTTATAGTCTACTAGTTTGATCACTCACATATGGTCTGGAACGACGTTCAATATATTTCGGATGCCTAGCCGAGCTTGGAATCTGGGGAACGGCACAAGCTTCTCAAATATGGGGAAATGTTGCATCAAACCTTATTCGCCAGCCCAGTTTGAGGTTGTGACCTCTGCCAAGAATAGTGCCAGTCCTCCCTCCCACCCCCTCATCCTGAGTCCCAAGCAATCTGCCAGCAACCTTCGGCAGTGCTATGATAGGCAAATTCGTGCACCGGGAAAGCATGGAAACCAACGCAGGACGCCTTTCTGTCGACGCTTGATAGGGGTTGTTGGTCCCAAATTGGGCTCGATATTAGCCGTCCTTTCTTGATGCAGTCCCTACCGACCTTCAGTTTGGTACCCAGAGTGGCAAGCATCCGATGAGACCTCGGCAGTTGTGCCAAGCCCCCCTGACAAACCGAATGTGGTCATTCCTCAACCTTTACCACAGGCAAAGCTTTAAATGGGTCGTAGTCTAGGTCCTGTTGGTCTCGGGACAAGATACCTTTCATCCATTTCATCCCTTTCGGCCTTCCCCAGTTTCTGTTTGACCCGATTGTTCCCCCGTCCGATAGCATCGGTGCAATGACGCAAGACGCTGAATCGGTTTGCACAAGGAGACCAGATCAGTTCATGGCTACTGTGTTATCACGGCTTCCCGATTCCATCTCCAAGGGCCGTCACGTTCTCAAAGTCGTCAGTTGAAGGGATATCACCTAGTTTGGATCGCAGCTCTTTGTAATCTTGCAACTTTGTATGGGGTCTGTGATGGAGGACATGCGAGCTCTCAAAACTGAGGTACCAAATTGTGGGAGCACCCGATTCACGTGCGGGCACCGTGCCTCTTGGAGGCATTTTGGACACATTTACAGGGGACCCGAGGGAAAAGAATCCCGATTTAGCCATGAACCTTACCTACCTAGGTTTCACAACCGCGAGCTGGCCGAGAGATCCCTGAGATTTGAGTCAACGAACAGGTGAGATAGGGACTCGCCGTCCAGATACTCGTGAAGGCATCTCACATGAGTTGGGCCACGTGCCACTGCTGCCGCTTTGCCCCATGGGTGCCTCGGCGCCCCAGCCCGTGTTGAGCTTATCAGGCCTGACAGGTGTTCTTCGTGGATTAGAGACACGTCACATGGGTAGTGTCGTATGCGGCCAGTTGTTGGGTTCAGCCCAACCTTGTGATAGCATGTGAGGAAGCGCCGGTGCAGCACCGTCTGTGCCCCTTCCCCTTTGACTCCGAGCACCAACAGTCAGCCTTACCAATAGCTTTGTGTGCTATTCACTGGTTGCCATTGGTGTGATACGACAAGGCAACAACCCATACCCTAGCAGGCACCGCATCACACCCGCTTCATCACTCTTCTCTTTTGGACCCATCTTGCAACCCCCGCACGACAACCGCACATAGCCGTCCTGTCAACCGGTCACACCGAGCTGCGGCCGACCCGAATATTGTTCAACCCCCACACCGACACGTACGCGCATCCTCCCGGTCCAGCGAATAAGGTCGGGTTGTGCCAGCCTCGGCCGGATCCCACCGGCGCTGCCACTGTTCCACCGAGACGAGTACCTGGTTATTGGGACTTGTGCGTCGAGAAGACGGCACACTTTGGGTTTCTGATTGGCGGGACCCTGAGCCGTTGGTTCTCTGCATTGAATATGTTATCTCGGTGCTTATTTATTTTGGGGGCCGTTTCCGTCATGCAAGGGGGACAACCTCATCGGTGAGCGCCGCGAATATCTCAATCCTCACAACGGTGACTCATGCCTGAGGCGGTGCTTCTGACCATCATAGGATGCCTGGGATGGAATGGACAGCTGCCTCGCTGGGCTCAGGTTTGTGTCGTGTGATGAGAAAACTGTGCCTCACGCACGTCTGCCATGGACGGAGTATTTGAACTGAGACATCCCAGGGCAATTGTGTTCTTGCGGACTTCACACGACAGCATTGGACATCTACTCCTGAAATCACAAGTTTGTTAAGCCCTTGCGCCATCCAAATCACAAAAGTCAACATGTTGAGCTCCCTCTGGTCCAACACCCTCATCTGGGGGCTGCTCTGCTCTTCCGTTCTCGCCCTGCCCGGTGGCCGCTCTGGCTACAACAACGCTGGCGAGATCGAAGTTGCTGGAGGCCGTTCTGGCTACAACAACGCCGGCGAGATTGAGGCCACTGGAGGCCGATCTGGCTACAACAACGTGGACGAGACCGAGGTTGCTGAAGGTCGGTCAGGCTACAATGGTGTTGAGGAAAGCAAGTAATGGCACTCTGTCTGTCACTTATCGGGTAGGTTGTGCCATCGATCTCTGCCCAGTTATCATGCCGCTTGTGCAGCATGAATAACTGGTTCCGGCGAGAAGCTGACCAACCGTGGCCATCAGACCGTTTGCCAATCCTATCATCAAATGGCCCGGCGAGTGGCTCCCTCCAAGCTGGCTCACCCTGGGGCTTCGGTGACCCAGGGTGAGCTGCGGGAGTCGGCGTTGGGGGTTTCTGCAGAGCCTAGGGGTTGCCGACACTAACTGGAAGGGTCAGATCGAGGTACGAGGAAGAAGTGCTGCCCCTTACAGGGGCCGTGGGCACCAAAACAGAAAATCCACAGCCAGAGCAAGCACACTACATAGTTCTAAGTTCAATCACATTCAATTGAAGCTCGCACGTTTTTCAAATTTTCAATGACAGTTCTCGTTGATCCAATTCCCTCTCTTTGGCACGAAACCAGCTGCTTGAGGGCAGAACCCTCGTTGGAATGGTTCATTCAAGCAGAGCGAGCTTCCATGATTGGACAGGGCTTGAGGGCTGAACACTCATCCCCAAGGCAGACTGGTGTGCCCTGCGTGCCGTGGCGCTGCCTCCCCCGCCTGGGCTGCGCCTCAGAAAACCTCTGCTTTTGGCCCGACATTGTGACAAAAACCGCAACCGCTTCCAACTTGCCTCCTTTTTGCTCATACATCATCTCTGTCCGCTCAGAAGGGTCCAAAACTGGAGGATTATAAAGTAGGTATCGCTCAAACTCCTATCACTATCTCGGACGACTCGGACAACCCGGTCCGCGCCTCTACAACTCAGCAATCACCTCCAATGTCGTTCGAGTCGAGTTTCCAGACGACTCAGACTTTCGGTGTCGTAACGCATCCTGCGGGACGGCCAACACCTGCGCGACACCGATCCACCTTACCAGCTCCAGCACGAGGGGGGCAATTGAAGAGGACACACCCTAAAAGTCGCTCGTTTCTACAAATACCCCCGAGATATAGCCATCCACCTTCCGGTTTTGTGTCTCACTAAACGAGCCCTGGCCCGGGGAGCATAGCATATCAAAGTGCAAATGGTAGCCAGCCGCCTCTAGTGCCTCAGGGTTTTGGGTTATTGCGTATCGTGTATATTGGATGGCGACTATATTGGTCAAAACCTAGCAAGCGGCAAGTTTCTTTTAAGTTTGGTCTATTGACACATAAAGAAGATGGCAGCGAGGAAACTCGCCGAGATTAATAATCTGACCAAAGGGTTATCCATCACCCCCCGTCCCCTCTGACATACTCCAAAGAGCATTCCCAAGCACTATCAACGCATTCAACATGATTAGGTAGGTACCTAAGTATCCACTCTCAGCGTCAACTCCGTGCACGCCGCATTCACATAGGTCGGCGACGCAATGTACACGTCGTTAGCGCACTGGATCAGCCTGGTCCACCCGTTATTGGTGCGAGTGCACGTAAGCCTCTGCTCGGCGTCGACCCGGCACGTAATAGCGTTGTGACCCGCACCAGCAGCTGTACCGGCTGTGACAAAGATGAGCCGCTGGCGGACGGAGCTGTTGTTCTGCCCGTACAGGCGCAGATTAGGGTTGCTGGCGAGGACAGGCTGCAAGCCGCTCGCGTTGCTCGAAGTGGGGAGCACAATACCGGTGCCGGCAGCATTCTCATTGCTTTGGATGGAGAGCGCGGCCGGGCTGCCACTGGTGCTGAGGCGGCGGCCGGCAAGAGCCCCGGGGCCCAGGACGCGGAGTGCGGCCGTCTGAGAGGCGGCGGGCGGTGCCGACGAGGATGACGATACCGAGGGGACGACGGTCGAGGTTACCGTGGTGATGGTCGTCGTGTCAGTCAAAACGGTCGAGGTGCTGGTCATGACGACGGTGGTGACGACGACGGTGGAGACGAGCACGGTCGAGGTGGTCTCGATGACGGAGGGGATTGTCGTGCTCACGGTCGTGGTGGTGATCGAGGTCAACGCGGATGCGGCGTCGGTGATGGTCGAAGTGGACGAGACGGCGCGGATGCACGAGCAGGCTGACAAGTACTCTTCAAGGCTTGGACAGTTGGTGGCAGTGGGGAACAGCGGGGTGCTGGAAGAGCTTGACGTCGACGACGACGACGAGTCCTCGGTGGAGCTAGCTTCGGAGGAAGTGGGCTCGGCCGAGGTCGAGGTCGAGGACGGCGTCTCGGAGGAGCTGGACTCGACCGAGCCGGAGCTGGCCCCGGACGAAGTAGACGAAACCGAAGAGAGCGTAGACGACGACTTGGGCTTACAGACACCCCGCTTCTTCACCCTCTTCTTCTGCAGTGGGGTGCCAGGCGAAGCCGTCTCAACAACCGTCGATGTCGAAACGATAGTCGAGCTGTACGCCGTGGTCGTCTCCAGAATCTCAGAGTATGTGGTTGACAGCGACTCGATGGTCGAGTATGACGTGCTGACCGACACAATGACGTCTACGTAGGTGATGGTCGACGTGCTGGTCATGTACAAGGTCTCAGTCGGAGTGCTTCTCCTTGGTCAGCCACGGCCATTTGCAAAAGAGCAAGCAGGATATCACTTACAAGGTCGTGACGGTTGGCGCCCCGAAGAGCGAGGTACAGGCCGCATACTGCTCAACGGCATTGTTGTTTCGCAATCCAACAACCTGCAACAGGCACGGGCTCAGCGAGCAGGTGGGATTGTAAGGATTGATGGCCGCCATGATGGCGAAAACGAGTGGCAGTGGGCAACAAGAGTAACGAACGACGGGACACCGGACGACGGGTCGGGACGGAGAAGAAAACGACGCGGAGGCAAAACATCAATTTACTACTATTCCCCTTCACTGGCCCAGATGCTGGACTTGCCACAGTGCACGCTGCGAAGGCGGCACTATTCTCAATATTGGCCATAATCGGCATGGTCCATCTCCAAACCGGCGATCGCGGCCTTCGGGGCATCGAGCTAGGCGGTACTCGGCTTAGCGAGCCAATACACTCGTGACCCTGGCTGACTTTGAGATTGCTCCCCATATTCAGGGTCCAGCCAGGCCCAGCCGCGTCGAGCTGGAGGCTGAATGCAGGGGTACCTGACTCCCCGCTCAGGGCCCGTCACGCCCCTGAAAACACCTATATAAATCATCCCCGCGCAAGTCTTATCTTGGCGAAACAAGAAACATAACATTGCGGAGGCGACTGTCGTTGTACCGGCATAGCGAGTTCAGAAGTACATCAGGAATAGAAATAACGATGAGAAGAAAAGGCGGAAGGGAGTTCTGGGGCTTGGGGGAGAGGAGGGAGCCACGACAATATACCTAAAGGCAAGCAAGCCAAGGCCAGCAAAGCCAGCAAAGCCAGCACCGAGGCTCGAGGGTCGGGCGCAGTTGGTTTGCGTCCCCGAGCCGGGAACGGGATCCTGGCGCCGAAAATGCGCCGCCGTTGCGAATGCGCGGGGTGGGGATCGCGAGTGCGTTGTCAACGTGGTTGGGCATCCATGATGGACGCCATCAGCGGAGGCGCCAGCGTGCTCGCCTTCATCACTTTGGCGGTCCAATCCGCCAAGACCATCTCCGTCGTCCTCGCCGGCATCAAAGACGCACCCGACAATGTGCGGCGAACCGCCGAAACCGTTTCCATGTTGCAATGGGCATTGGAGCCGCTGGCCCAGAGACAGCAGACGAGCGGGGCAGCTCTTCCCGAGAGGATCGAGCTCCAGGTCAAGACGTGTTCCGACAACCTCGCGGCTTTCGCCTCCACGTTGGGCAGGACACGGATGGACGCGGTCGCCGAGCGTGGAAACGGGTCAAAGCAGTCTTTGACGAGAAAGAGCTGGACAAGATGACCGGGATTATGGCTGCCCATTCCGCCGCTCTGAGTCTCTCGCTGCAGTCTACCCAAATGTCAGAGCCCGGTTTTAGAGACTCGGTCTTGAGTACCGTGTTTGGTCGACGACACTGACAACTTGTACTTCATCGTGCTGTCTTGCGCGACTGGAGGGAACAGATTTCCCGGTTCTGTCACCACATGAGCGGCATTCATACCGCCATGGCGAGAGCGGACGTGCGGCGAGAGGAGCAGTGGTCCGGGATTCGCACGACTCTGGATCAAACCAGGGCCATCTGCGACGTGACACGAACAGGCTCGGACGAGCAACTACGAGACATCCAAAAGCTCGCCGCTGCGTTGACGCGAGTCGAAGCAAAAGTGGACCAGCAAGACAACGAAACAAAACTCTCGCGGATTTGGGACACCCTCCAATCACTCGCTGGGTACATACAAAACCAGCCTGATAGCGGTAGGCAACCAAAACCTGCTTGCAGTAACCTCTTGCTAACCTCTACACTAGGGTTGCAAACTAAAGCACTCGAAGACGGCAAACTCCGCGGTTGTATCAACCGTCTCTGCAGTCAGGCGAATCAGGAAAATCAAACCGTCAGTGCCGATGATGTCGACAGTATCCTCGACGATCTGAAGTACGTCCTCGCAGCCACAAATAATCAATGCGATGAGTTGGTCAACATCAAGAGGCTGGAGCGGATCGGCGGGCTCCTCTCCTCTGCTCGCATGCTGTCCATCAATTCAACAGGTGAGACACAAAGTCACGATTTCATGTCGTGCCGTCCTGGGCGAGAGCACCACTGACGCGTCCCGTCACAGAACCAAACACCCAGCCTGGAGGCCGCATCGTCCAGCGGGATCGCTCTCAAAAGACGTACGAGATGGGGCATGGGGCTCTCACCATCTCGACCATCAGACGGCGTCGGCTCACAGAAACCACGCACCAGACCGACGCCGACGAGATCGAAGATTTCATCGCGAAGCTGACATATTTCCCCAGAAGCGGTGCCGGCAGCATGTTCAAGGCAAGCATTACGCAGCAAGCCGTATGGAGTGGGTAAGAGCTTACTAAAGTATAGCTTGACTACGACAACTGGCCTTCTAGTCAGTGATCAATAAGTCTGGACCTTCGTCCTGGAACCTGTGAAAAGGCAAAATGTCTTCCTAATTAATGTCTAAGGAAAGGCACCTCCGTGCCGCTTTGCCTCCTGGAACCGAGGCTCGGGGGGGCGCCACCCCCCTGGGTTTAAATACAGGTCCTCTTGAAAGGCCGTCGCACCAAAAGAAAGAAAATGAAATGGTCCTTCCCTCTGGTCAGGGGATCCCTCTAAGCAAGGTGGGTTTCACCCCTGTTCAACACTGCTTAGAACTACTGTTCAATCAAGACGCGTAACGACGCAACCATCACCACATTGCTGTCAAATCTGTTGATATCGCTTTGATGAGCCCATATTGAACTTCTCCAGTTGATTGGTCAGACCCACCGTCAAATCCAACACAAACCTTGCAGGGGTGATCCCGAAACACGCGGCTTGGCTCCGGGCCGAGGTCGATGAACTAACGCATCAGCTCTCCACGGGCCCTCTTTTCGAGGAAAAGCGACCGCTTAGCAGCGTCAACTGTGTAATTTCGGGCCCCCAGTGGCAGTGGCGGTGTGTTCCAGACCATGATCGCCACCGTCGCTCTCAGGCCAAACAAGACACAAAGAGCGGGGTTCTCAGAGAAACTCTCACAGCACAATTGATCATCACGTACAATCTCGAGACCATGTATTGTTCACATTGCGACGGTCGCAGCAGAAGAAAAGGAAAACACTCCCGCACCCACACCATTGCGACGCGAAGACACGAGCAGCTCGGTATGCCCCCGCCAAGTCCCAAGGCCTCCTGGGGGACCATGTCCAAGGACATCACAACCGCTGCTCTTTTCTCCTTTTTCTCCCCCGCCACCACAAGCTGACCCACAGGGCTTGGCGATTCCGGCTTATACCGAACAATTCACCCCAACTAGCGGCTTCGTCTCTGGCGTCAATGGGGCTACACACCCCTCTACCCAATCACAGCTACCGAGTGGTTCGCCTTCAAGCAAGGGGGCCCTTGGGTTGTTGGATTTGCCCTGCCGATCTATCGGGAAATGAATGCTCTCTGTGGTTAGGGCCGGGAGATGCAGAGAGCAAAAACAGGACAACAAGGGATTCAAGAGTCCACAGATGAAGCCGGTGCTTTTATATACAACACACGTCCGACGCTTCACTGAATCGTGTCGGAGACGCAGGACGTCGACCTGGCACCGGACAAGATGGAGCACGAAGAAAGCAACCTCGGCCCGGTCCTTCTCGGCATCAACATCACGGCTGTCATTCTCGCCGGCATCACCTGTCTTTTGCGATGCTATGTTCGACTTTTCATGCTCAAGGCGTTTGGGTTGGATGATTGGTTGATGGTTATATCGACGGTACGCACAACCAAACTCGTTCATCGCTGCGAGTGAGTGACGTCGACTGACAGCCGAGACATAGATCATCTTCATTACATACAACGTCTGCTCCAACACAGGCGTGCGCTACGGCACGGGCCAACACAGATCCGATCTCTCAGAAGAGAACTATACAACGGCAATGAAGTGGTGGTTCATGTGTTACCTCACGTACGGCGGCACCATGTTCTTCGTCAAGCTCTCCATCAGCTGGTTCCTACTCAGGGTCACCATCAGCCGCCTTCACCGGTGGATCATCTACACAGCCGCCATCGTCACCTGCGCGAGCTGCCTCTGCTACTTCTTCGTCGCTCTCTTCCAGTGCAGCCCCATCAGCTACTACTGGGACAAACACAGCCAGACGGGCACGTGCATTGATGTCCAGATTGTCATTTGGCTGGTGTACCTGTACAGCGGGTTCGCTGTGATCAGCGACTTCACGTTCGCCCTGCTGCCGGCCTGGGTGGTGAGCCATCTGAACATGAAGAAGAACATGAAGATCGCCGTCATCGTGCTTATGGGGATGGGCTGCGTGTACGTTTGCCCCTTCTTCTTCCCTTTTCTCCCGTCTGCAATGAGGTTAACAGTCAGCGCAGCGCAAGCGCAGGAGTGGTCATCCGCTGGCCGTACATGCAGCGCCTCGGCTCGAACGACTTCCTCTGGGACTCGATCCCGATCGCCATTTGGTCGACGGTCGAGCAGTGTCTCGCCATCACGGCGGGCTGTCTTGCCACGCTGCAGCCTCTCGTCAAGATGATTCGCAGCAAGCTGGGCATGACTAGCACCCACCCCACCCTTGGCAACTCGGAGAGCTACAACATGAACGGTGCGATTTCGGTTAAAAAGACGTTCACCAGGTGGACGGAGCCATCCCCGCTCAACGAACAAGACCGTGACCTATCAGGCCGGTCGGGGGGACTGAAACTGCAGCCGGGGTTTGCAGCATACTCGGCTACGTGTTATAATACAAGCCAGGAGGAGCTCAGGCCGGATAGGCCTGGCACGGCTCGATTAGGTTCGGGCAATAGTAAGGAGAGCAAGAGTGGTGTAGAGTTAGCAATCAAGACTAGTAATGCAACGTAGATAGTAGACACAAATCACGATAATCAACAGTTTCTTTTTGGGATAGAGACCGATTACAAGCTACCTAAGTATATCATCTATCCCACCATCCACCGCATCACAGGACGAAAAAAGAAGACGTGATGAGGTACTGACCAGCTGATGTGTCCGATTTCAACTCCAGCCTGCCTCTGCGGCGCGCATTTCTGCTACTCGTGTGGCCTCCGCTTGAAGACGTGCCGCTGCGAGCAGTGGAACGAGGATCGGCTGTACGCCCGCGCCGCGGCCATCGTCAACCGCGATGCCGGAGCTCCGGGCCTCGGCGCTAGGCGGCACGAGCGGCTGGTGCAGCAGGTGATGCAGAACCAGCGGCGCAATCACGCCTGCGAAGACCACGACTGGACCTTTCGCCGACTGGACCTTTCGCCGACTGGAGGCGCCCACCGCTGTGAGGAGTGCCGCTGCCGGTTGCCCGAGTTTATCTTTGTGGGAAGTGATGGGCATTCTGGTGGAATTCTGGTGGACTGGTTCTGGTTCTGGTTCTGGTTTTGGTGCTCTGTGGAAAGGAAGAAAGTGGTGGGTGTGGCTGCCTGGAAGACCTGGGAAAAGGGGATCCCGCAACATCACAAGAGCCAAGTTATTGGGGGCCAAGCCGCAACGGGTGGTCACACAGCCCATGCCGGCCAGACAAACGTCTCGTTCTATATTTAACGGGCCAGCTGTTAAGGATTGTTTTCGGGTTCAGCTTAGTTACCTTAGTTGCTGTTTGCTGTCGCGAGTTGCGGCGTGGTGCGTGGTTGATCGACGGTCTGGACTCTCGCTATGCATGATCCTCCTTAGACTCAATCTATGCATGATGGAATACTTGATACGATAAAGATAGGAAGTCGTTGATTTCAAGTTCTGACACATGGTGACACCACAGCATGCCGAATCCAGACGACCGCCGGTCCCACGAGACCCAGCTCACGAAGTGGGAACAGGCTCATACGACGTCAGACGAACGGCGTAACCACGGTGATTGGTCTTCCCTAACATTATCTGTTTCCTTGTCGTCTGGTGTTTCCTGTTGGGGGGCGGCGCGGCAAAGGAAATGGGAGGCAAAGTCACAGCCCGCCAGTCCGGGCAGCCGCCCCGGTCGCCAGGGCAAGCCACGACCTCGCCCACGCTTTCATGCCGCCAAACTTCGAAGAGCTACACACACTGCCCCTCGGCCCAGCCAACAGTCACCATTCTCCTCGCCGCTTCCCTCTCCCTTGCGACCGCAACATACGGTCCAATGTGGTGCAGGCGGCGGTGGCTCCTCTGGCGGTCGAGCAATCGAAGCCGTGCCCTGGATTAGCTTACCGTTCCTGATGTACTCACCCCTTTCCTCCTCCCCACTAGCCCTCAGCCACAACCAGTTAGTCCTAGGCTGGATTCTCGAGGAATCTCGAGAGCAACACCCCGAAACCAGAAGAAGGGGTCGGTCTATATCCCGTGCTCGCTGTTGCAAGACTCGATCCGGCGGACGAGGAGGAAGCCAGCCATGGCCGAAACCAACTACGGCCATGTCTGCGCCTGCTCGCTGAAACTGAGGCCGGCTTGGAAGGGCAACTGATACAGAGTGCTTTTTGAAATGGATCAGAACATGTGGTTTGGAGAAGGAAGACCAACTTGAAGGCAGGATGGCCAAGGGAAGAGCGAGATATAAAAGACACGCTTCCTAACCACCAAGAAGACAGCAACAAACCATCATTCACATCATCATCCAAAGCATCTCATTACAAACAAAAAAATACCAACAATCACCAACCTACAAACAATCCTTCTATTTCTACCAGTACCTCGCGGCGCCCAACACCAATCGCGTCTTCACCAGCCCCGATAGCCACGACCTCCGCCTAACCAACCTTGCCTTCAACCACGTCCCCGCCGGCGACTGGGTCGTCGGCTACCTCTCCACCACCGCCGAAGGAGCCACCAAACTAGAACTCACTTCCACCACCGGCCCCTCCGCACTCCCCGACCTCAATCTCGCCAGTGCCGAACCAAGCTGGTGCGAGACCACCATCGACGAAAGTGCCTGCACCGATCGCCCCCCCAGCGCGCGATGGACCACCGTCCTCAACGAGACCGGCGCCGAGGTCTGCGTCCCCAGGCCCACCGAGCTGCAGTGCATGGACTACGTCTCGGCATCCGTCATCCCGGCTCCGCAGGCCCTCGGCCTGGAGGGGACGGCGCGTGTGGTGCGCGTGTCGGACTGGTACCCGGGCCACTGGGCGGGGATCGAGAACGAGATGCGGACGTGCCGGCTGATACAGGAGCGGGATCCGGGGCTGGCGCCGCGGTTTCTGGCGCATGTGACTGAGAATCACTTGCGAGTGGTGGGGTTCCTGCTGGAGTATGTTGCTGATGCGCGCGAGGCTGGGGTGGAGGATTTGGAGAAGTGTAGGGCTGTTTTAGGGAGGCTACATGCGCTGGGGATTATGAAGAGGAGGTTGAGTCGGCATTCGTTTCTTGTCAAGGCGGATGGGGAGGTTTTGGTGAGGGGGCCGTTTGATGGGCCGCTTGAGGGGGTTGGCAACGAGATGTTGCAGGAGGAGATGGAGAGTTTAGAGGGGGTTTTGGCGGAGAGTCCGTCTACGTTTGAGGATCAGACTGCGAGGATACTGAGGCTGGCTGATCCGGAGAGGGTGAAGCTGCTAGGGGAGTTTCGGAAGACGTATGGGTTTGTGTTGCCGTTTGTATACTGGCTGGAGGAGCACACGGGACGGATTACGCTTACGCTGGAGGAGTACGGCGTCTTGGCCAAGGAGTATGAGGACAACGGCTTTGCTTGGAGCAAGGAACTGCAGGAGCGGGCTGAGAAGCGGTTTGGACCGTCCGCAAAGGGGGTCTAGCTGAATTTGGCCGAGGGGAATGTTGGGACGCTTTGGAGCAGGATAGGGGGTTTCTTTTGGTAACAAGTGTGTGCGCTCAGCTTTCTTGCAGCTGCATTTCTCTGCTGTCATGTTCTGATGATTTCCTGCTCGCCTTTCGCTTATTACATTGAATCCAAGGAGGGGTATTCTAGGGCTCATTTTCGCCAGCTCTGGCAAGGTCGAGAGCACCTCTGTCCCTATCCTGAGGATTTGGAAGACACAGGATCGGATCCCGCTCACGAAGTCGATGTTCACGCCGAGAACTGCGACGCTGACAACCCCGACGCCGACGGCTCTGATCCAAATAGCTCCCACAGAACGGAATCCAGTGGCAAAGACAAGCACAAGCGATTGGTCCGATGCAAAACGTGTCCGATAGGAGGCCCTCAGTGCCGCCGCTGCGGGTGGTCGTTCAGCTGTCGAGATCCCAATTGCGGCTGTTGCAGTTCCTCGGACGAGAGTTCGATAATGACGGGAAAAGCAAGCCTCGACTTGCAAGAGGAGGACCATGTCATGCCCGAGGCGCCCCCATCTGACCCGCCGGCGGAAGCGTGGCCTGAGTCACCCAGTGCCGAGTCCAGTCCATTCATCCACGCGCCGGATCATATTTCTTTTGGAGTGGAGATTCAATATTGAGTCGAGGACATCCCCAGTCTGGACGACATGGAGACGCAGGGACATGGGGTTCAGTCTTCAATTCCGGTCATCGGGTTGGACAATCCTTGGGCGGATGCTGAAAGATTGTGAACCGGCTAGGTCAGTGCGCTGCTCGATTGGTCATGGTGATCCTTCAGGTGGTCTGGTCCATTACACGGGATTGGAGGTCCTGTCATTCCCTCTGCTGATTGTGAGTCAAGTTGGGTGGGCGAGACTAAACAGGTTTGATATCATGTATACGAGAGGGGGCTACTATGAGGTAGTTATTCGTTTAGGGAATGGAAATAAGGGGTCTAGGAGAGCAAGAAGAAGAGGGTTCAACGACGACTATCCTACTTCGTGCCCTTGTTGCATCCCAGGGTGGCTTTTATCTCGGTAATAACTGCCTCCGTAACCTGCTTCGTAGTCGCTGTTCCCCCAAGGTCCGCAGTAACAACGCCGGCGCCGCAGACACTCTCGACACATGTCATGAGCTTAGCAGCAGCTTCCTCCTCACCCAGCCACGCCAGCATCTCAGCAGCGGTCCAGAATGTTGCCACGGGGTTGGCGATGCCCTTCCCCGTGATGTCAAAGGCGGAGCCGTGGATCGGTTCGAACATGGACGGGTTCTCCCGCGTGGGGTCCAGGTTGCTCGTTGGCGCGATTCCGATCGAGCCAGCAAGAGCTGCTGCTAGATCGGAAAGGATGTCGGCGTGCTAATAGCCTGCGGTGAGCATACACCCCCTATCACGGTCTACAGAGAATGTGCACGTACCAGATTCGTCGCAACAATAGTATCCAGCGACTTGGGATTGAGCACCATCCTGGTTGTCATGGCATCGACCAACATCTTATCAACGGTGACATCCGGGAACTCCCTCGCCATATCGGCCGCGACCTCGTCCCAAAGCACCATGCCATTACGCTGGGCATTGCTCTTGGTCACGACCGTCAACAACTTCCTCGGCCGAGCCCGCGCCGTCTCGAAGGCAAACCGCATGATGCGCTCCACGCCATGGCGCGTGAAGATGGCGACTTCGGTTGCCGTCTCCCACGCACGGCCCTTGTGCGAGCGGCCTCCCTGGCCCGCGTACTCGCCCTCGCTGTTCTCGCGCACGATAACCCAGTCCAGATCGCCCGGCTTGCAGTCGCGGAGTGGAGACCGCGTACCGCGAAGAACGCGCGTTGGACGCACGTTGGCGAATTGCTGCAAGGGCTGGCAAATGGCGAGGCGCAGGGACCAGAGGGAGATATGATCCGGGACGTCTGACCATCATCAGCCATGAATATTCGGGAAAAGGTACAGAACAAAAGAAGAAGAAGAAGAAGACGAAGAAAAAGAAGAAGGCGGGGGAAAAAAAAGGGGCGTCAGTACCAGGTGCGCCGACTGCACCGAAGAAGATGGCGTCGTGCTTGCGGAGTTGGTCAAGGCCGCCGTCGGGTATGTACTTGCCCGTCCTTTTGTAGGTTTCGGAACTCCAGTCGTAGTCGGTGAAGTCGAGGTCAAACGAGCCAAGAGTCTCTGCGAGACAGCGCAGGACGGCAACGCCGGCGGATATCACCTCAGGGCCGATGCCGTCGGCGCCGATTGAGGCGATGCTGTAGCATTTCTGGAGCGGAATGGCGCTGGGAGACATGGTGGGTAACTCTTTGTGAAGGGGAGTGCTATAGGAGGCAAGTAATACTGCAATGAATTAAACGAACTTGTGAAAGGGAGATGTGATGAGGTGGTTCTAACTGAATAGCACTGGTTGCAGTCGTGTATCCTAGTCTAGTCTGTGTCGTGGGCAAGGCTTCTTTTGTACTATCCGTTCTGCGCTTCAAGATACCTGGGCAACCCGGCTCCGAAGTGTTTGCCGGCTTTGCCCCTGGTGGAAGCGGGGGCTAGCCCGTGCTCCTGCAGCCAGGAGCGGATGCGGACTTGAAAATGTCCGCGGCCTTGTCTTTGTCCGCCAGCGGGTCAGTCAACATGCAGACGTGGGCAAGGATTGCTTGCAATGCAGCGATTCTCATTCCTCAGATCGGGGTATCCAGAAACAACCCAAACCGTATATGGTCACGGATGACAGTTGTTTGTCATGTATCATGCGGCGTATCATTGTTCTCGCCTGTATCTTTTCCAATGATCCTCTTGGATTCCATCTGTTCACGGAACTAACATCTCGCTGAGCATCTCAACACCATGATCGACCAAGGAGCTCTCACCACTCTCCTTCAGCACCTTCTACCACACATCCAATCCCGTAAACCCACCAACGTCAAACCCTTCATCCTTGGACTCTCCGGCATCCAAGGAAGCGGCAAATCCACCTGGGCGGCAGCATTAGCTGACACCCTTACCTATCAGCATAGGATCAACACGAGAACATTGTCACTCGATGACCTCTACATGGATCACGCTGAGCTGGTAGCTCTGCGCGAAGCTCACGCGGACAACAAACTGCTCCACAGACGCGGCCAGCCCGGAACGCACGATGAGGAGCTCGCGCGGAAGTTTTTCGACGATCTCCTGACAGCCTCCAATCCCAAGGCAAACACGACAAATGCGATTCAATGGCCCGCGTTCGACAAAAGCCTGCACAACGGGGAAGGCGGACGCGTGCCCAGGGAAGAGTGGACCATTGTCCCGAGGGAACCAGCGGTGGATGTCGTCATTTTTGAGGGCTGGTGTCTTGGTTTCCGACCCCTGAAACCGGAGGTCGTTGAGCAGAGGTGGCGGCATGCCGTCAGCGCTCGTCCTTTGCGAGAGGTTGTCGGGGATGGGACTCTGACGCAGACACTGGCAGACCACAGCCTGGAGGACCTGCTACTGATCAACGACAATTTGGCGAGGTACTGTGATACATTCATGGGGCCGTGGCGATTCGATGCTTTTGTGCATCTCAGCGCTGAAAACTTGGGCAATGTGTATAATTGGAGGTTGGATCAGGAGAGAGCGCTGAGAATTCGCAAGGGTGGAGAGTCGGTGATGACGGACGATGAAGTCGTCGAGTTTGTTCGTGGTTACATGCCCGCGTATGAGTTGTATTTGGATGAGCTGACGCAGAGGTCTCTGTTTGCGTTGCCTGAAAGCTCCGAGTTGGACGGTGGTGGTAAACTGCACCTTAGGGTCGTCCTTGATGCGAAGAGAACTGTATGTAGGATTGAGGGAATGTAGAGTATTGAGACACTCGCATTTTGTGATGGTATGGATTTGGTCTTTCGTAGTTCTCTGTCTCTCGAGCCTTACGCGGCGGGAAACCTAAAGTGCAACTACCAGGTACCTAGATTAACAAATTCCTGTGGTCGACCAGGTACCAGCAAGGCGCCGCGAGCCCGCGAGCAGCCTAGCAGCCAAAGTGGCGAACCCATATGCAGTTCCCTTCGAATTCAATGTCACTGAGAAGCATATGGGAAGTACCAAGCCAGGTGACATCGCCAATCAGCCGGTGTGCTTGCTCTGAGATCCCGGTGGAGGTAATACGCAATCCCGAGACAAGAACGTCACGCGCTGACCTGGCAGAAGGCTGACTGAAAACCGGAGGAGAGGGCCCACGATCCGGGATGGCCTGGGCAGGTGTTTGCTTGCGGGGAAGTTAGCGCGCTTCCCCGCAAATTCACCCCTGGTCTCCCGGCGGACTTGTCTTCCTCCGCCGCTAGCAAATGCCGGGACGCCTCCACGAGAAGCAATTGACAGGTTCGAGAACCAAGTTACCCTTGGGGGGCCGGAGGGTGGCGGCGACATATCTGGGGAAAGATGTCGCCAGACGACGACGAACATGGTCGGATCAAAAAGGAGTATAAGAGAAACGCTGAAGACATCGTTTGCATTCTCACAACTTGTTGTTGCACTTTCATACCATATCCGACAATTGCGATATCGACACACCATGAAGCAGTCATCGTCTCCCTCCGTCGAGAAGTCAGGGCAGGCCGCTACGGACTCCGAGGACAAGGCCATCGACAACTTTGTTGAGACGGCGACGATGCACGAGAAGGATGCTGTTGCCCAGGGCGGCGACTACTCGGGGGCCGTCAAGAAGACAAGCGAGGAAGAGATCCGCCTCGTGAGGAAGCTCGATTGGCGCATCATGCCAACTCTATGGGCCATGTACTTTCTCAACTACGTGAGTCTCCAGATGTCTTCCATACCTCGGAGTCGGAGCAGATCCTGACACTGAAGGTTGGCAGCTCGATCGTAACGCCATTGCTCAAGCTCGCCTCGACAACCTTGAAGAAGACCTCAATCTCCACGAATCCCAATATAACACATGCATCTCCATCCTCTTCGTCGGCTACCTGCTCATGCAGGTGCCCTCCAACATGCTCATGTCATCCAAGCTGGTCCGGCCATCCATCTACATGTCGACGTGCATGATTGCGTGGGCTGTTGTCTCAGCATGCACCGCGCTGGCACGCAATTACACGCATCTCGTCGTGATCCGGTTCTTCCTCGGTGTGGCCGAAGCCCCTTTCTACCCTGGCGCCATCTACATGCTCTCCATTTTCTACACGCGCAAGGAGATCGCCACGCGCCTGTCGATCCTGTACTCGGGCAACATCTTCGCCACCTCCTTCTCCGGCCTCATCGCCGCAGCCGTATTCAACACCGTCGACGGGAACCACGGCCTATCGGGTTGGCAGTGGTTGTTCATCATCGAGGGCTGCCTGACCTTCGGCGTCGCCATCATTGGCATGTTCACCCTCGCCGACAGCCCGCTCACCACGCGCTGGCTCAAGCCCGCCGAGCGGCAGCTCGCGCATGACCGCATGCTCCGCGACACGGTCGGCTCCGAGGAGAGCAAGGGGGCCAAGGCGGGCTTCATGCAAGCGGTCCGGGACCCGCGCCTGTGGCTGCTGTGCTTCATCCAGAACATGCATCTCTCGGCGTGCTCGTTCAACAACTTCTTCCCCACCGTCGTCGGCTCGCTCGGCTTCAGCCGGACCATCACCTTGGTTCTCACCTGCCCACCGTACCTCGTCTCGGGCTTCTTTGGCTACGTCGCCGGGCTCTCCTCGGGCCGATACAACGAGCGAACCTGGCACATCACCGGGTGCATGGGCATGGCCGTTGTGGGCTTCGTCATCTCGTGCGCGACGATGAACACGCCCGCCCGCTATGTGTCGTGTTTTCTGTTTGCCAGCGGTGCGTACGCCGTCAACTCCATGATCATCGGTTGGGTGTCGGCCACGCTCGGTTCCACGCCCGAGAAGAAGGCGGTCAGCCTTTCGATCGTCAATGTTATCGCCAATGCTTCATACGTCTACACCGCCTACCTCTATCCCGAGAGCGACGGGCCCAAGTACCTGACGGGCATGGCGGCAAATGCGGCGTTTGCGTTTGCCTGCATCGCGGGAACTTGGGTGTTGAGGTTTTGGTTGATCAGCACAAACAAGAAGCTGGATAGGCTCGGAGAGGGCGGTGCCCGTTATGCGTATTGAGTGACTTGACTTGAAGAAAGGAGGAACGAGAATACCTATGTAGCTATCTGAGCAAGGACCATGCTGCATCTTCCCAGGGGTCCAACTGTGTAGTAGTCGCCAAATATGGATACTCAATCGCCCCGAACGGGTTGACAAATAGTTGATCGTACCAAAGAATTGGGCCCTGGCCCTCATCGGCTGTGGGCGGCGGACATGTCCGCCGCTCGTCTTCGGGCATCCCCTGTTGGAACAAATTCATGTCATACTCGGTGATTCGGTCGTCGGATGACATGGTCTGGGGAAATGAAGCACCAGAGAGACCTGTTGCTGCGCCCGGCCCCGGCGTCACACCACCGACACGAGCGAGAGTGGATGCCGAGTCTCTCCTCGCGTATCCTTGCTGCTCCGCGTTCTGTCTTGGCCGCGGAGGCTGAGACGCTTCCGCCCTTGAAGCGCCGTCGGTCCTTTCCGGGCTGACCGTGGTCTGCGGAGATACCGCCACAGGATCCAAGCCGGAAAGTTCTCTGATGGCGGCAGTCAGCTCGTCAATTGCCGAAAGACAATACTCAGGCCAAGATGTGTCGCGGGCTGCAATGTGCCGTAGTAATTCCTTGCCCGATTCAACGTGTTTCAGAGCCGTGGCTATGGGCACCTGCTCTTCAAAGGCTGCATACGCAAGGATGAATGCGCTGATCCACAGAGCCCAAGTAAATGACGGCCAGAGGAGAGGCGCCACCGGTGACTGACTATGATGACGTTTTACCACGATAAAGATGGACTTGGCCGCAAAGATGCAGTTTTGCAAGGCAGCAGAATATGCTGCGCTTGCTGGGTCTGAAGCAATCATGGGTCGATTGAGGGATATTGTGGACTCGTGCTTCAAGAGCAACAGAAGCACGCGATGGCCTGGAGACAGGCTCGGCTCCGTCTCCTCTTCGACCGCGTCCTGGATCTCGTTGGACCACTTGGCAAGCTCGGCGTGGACGTAACTCGCCCGATCAGCGGTGTCCTGTCTTGTAGCTATTGACTTGTTCCTAAGTTCGAGAATGAGGCCGCGTATGCGTGCATGCCGTGCGACGTGGCCGAGAAGAAGCAACACTGCGTCTTGGGGGTCGGGTGTGATGGGTAGCGCCTCGTGTCGCTCATCACCGGGAAAGCACACATCGACATCGTCGTCCCTGATATCCAAGGGAAGCCCAAGAGACTGACAGAGATAGCGTTCCTGACAGTAGAGAGACCAAAAGACGCGCCGGCGGAGACGGACTTCTTGCTTTGTGAAGGATGCAAATCTGGACGGACACCGGTGGAGGCCGAGGTGAAAAGCCATCCGGACGATCAAGCCACCCAAGCGTGATGCGGAGTTCAGACGAAGGAGAGAGACCAGGAAGAGCTGAATGGCAAGGGCTGTCTGGACGGTTCGGATGGAAGCCGGCTGGCGAAGTGGGAACTGTGCACACGACAAGGCGTCGTCAGCAGTGTGGAAGAGGAGCGATCGAGGAGGCGGACCATGGCGCTGGAATTCGTCCAAACTAGCTCCCTGGCGGCTGTCTGCGAGCGATATCGATATGACTGCTTTGACGATGGCAGAATCCAAATGGCCCACTGCATCGATGCCAACGGTGCTGATGTCCTCAAAGATCCGTAGGATGTCGGGCGCGTGAAGGAAGGGCGCGATTGGATGCCACGCCTCAAAGTAGCTCTTCGACCATGCGACCAACTGCTCAAATGAGGGCCTTGCGTTTTCATGCTCGGCAACTTCGTGCCCATGCCAGAGATAGTGCTGGTTTCCAAGGTCTCCGTCCCGAGACGTCGATGTAGCTTCGAGACGAAGCTGATCGTCCTCGCCAGGGACCAGGTGTTCGATGCTGTCTGCTCGGCTGCGCGTCGAGACAGACTTTCGTGCGAGCCTGCCGTACACGGTGCAGATGAAGTGAATCCCGCTGCCGCTCCCAACAAATCTGGCGGCACCCTGTCTTCCGGGGCCCCGCATCAGCCCGTGCTCGCGAGTCGGTTCCTCTCCGGGCGGGGATTCAGCCGCCTTCCGCTTCCGTGACATCTCGGTGGCGGCGAACTCGGATGCAGGAGAGGATCGCATCGTGCGTGGACGGGCTCAAAGACTCAAAGAGAACAGGCACATGTCCGAATTGCCCGTGGCTCCTGCTCGAGGTGGCAAGGGTGGGGACAAGGCAGCGAATGGCGCTGAGGGCCAGGCGGGGAAGCAAGGTCGGCAGGCGCTATGGAGCACCACCTCAGGGATGAGATCACCGAGGGCGGAGAAAGACAACCCCGCATCCTCTGCGCAACTTGGCTTGGTCTCTTCAACATCTAGAAGTTCCCGGAATGGTTCCAGCCGTATTTCCTTTGGGCTGCTCACATGGATTCCGATGGAGGGCTTGGTTCAAGCCATCTTGGGCTGGCAAGTCCGATCGCATGTGAAACCTGTCGGCAAAGAAAGCGGAAAGTGCGTTCTCCGTTCCAATCAACGATCCCTGGCGCTTGCTCGTCCCTGCCATCTCTGTCATGCGGCTTCCATTGACAGCACAGGCAAGAAGAGAGCAATTCAGTTGGTATCTGCAGCTAACGCCAAGAAAGTGTGACAGAAGGCTGTAAGACCAATTTTAGCAGAGGCGAAGGGGTCCCGTGGTTTCAATTTGACTAAAACTGCCACCAGTCCCGTTTGTCACCAATGCCAGCAAGGACATTCAAGGTGCCAGTATCCGGAACAAAGCAAACGGTAATTATGCTTTTCTCCATCTTTCCGGTATCAACCTCACTGAATGTTGAGACCATCCCAGGGGCATCCCACTCGGCTACCTTACCAAGCTAGAAAGCCGGTTAGCCGAAACTGAAGCAGCGCTCTTCCGCGTCCTTGGTGGCCAGGACGATGCAGGCGAGTCCGGATCGCACTCCGCTGGCCCACAAATTTCAACACACGCCTCGTGGACGGCAAGACGAAACAGAGCTGAACGTGTCAATGAGTGGGAGCAATTGCCTTTGAGGGGCCCACATGACATCGAAGCCTGGTTCAAGCACAAGCAGACAGAAGAATTTGACTCGACAAGGGCCGTCGGTCCCTCGACGGCAACAGAGCACACCCCCACGCCCCTGCCTGTATTATCATCGCCAAGATCACAGCAGTCACTTGACAAGCGAGTGCCAGACTCCGTTGCCGAGGTGACTGAGACCTCAGACGATGCAAGAATGAGCGGCATTAGTAAAGCAAAGTTGCTTTCACGGACACAGAAAAACATCTACTTCTAGCTGGATTGTCAAACACCGCGGCACCGTGGAATCATAGGAAGCAGCAAAGGGTCTGACGGCCTCTCGGGGGTTTTCTCTTATGTTGAGAACACCATGGACTTTACACTGTTTCTCACTTCCCAGGAGCTCCCTGCAGTGAACACTAGAAACCTTGGATTGTGACGACCGCACCAGAAAGATACCGCCATCTAGCTAGCCATGTTGCGAATCCAATGATACCTCATCTAGGAGAACAAGCGCTCAAATCGTCCTGTGATTTGCGCATGGTCTTGATCTTTCACTCCTTGCGTTGCCCAAATGTCAACCTGTTCGCCTTTCGCACCTACTATGGCTTTCTCTACACCCTTTCTATGCGTAAGTGACTTGGCAATCCCAAGCGCCGGGTATCCGACCAGTCCAAAAAGAGCTACCAGGATATGTATCAGGCCTGACATGACTGAAGGGGAACCGGTCGAAAGTGAAAGGATTACTCACCTGCTCCAGGTTTCGTGACCAATCCAATGGTACCTTTGCCTGCCCCCTTCAAGAAACCCCTGAAACCTTCTTTCTTGGCCCCTTCCCATGGCTGCATGGCCACTCCGGTGATGCCGTGGTAAAAGCCCGAGCCGAAGTTCTATCCCCAAGTCAGGAAACATGCCGATGGACGAACAACGACGCTTGCTCAACCCACCTTAGCCGCAACCTTGCCACCGCTCTGCCAGTCCGTGACCTTGCCGTGATCCGGCACCTCGTCCCCGTAGAGCTTCGGGACATTCTTCATCCCCTCGGCCAGTGCGAGCGGCATGTCAACCAGCATGCCCTTTGTCAGCACTCCCGTCATGGACCCGGCGCTCGAACCAACTGCGTGTGTGGCGGCCGCCGCGGCTGATGAGCCGTGGCCGCCACTTGCCACAGCTCGATTGTAGGCCTTGTAAGGGTCGACGAAGAGCCTGCCCAGCGACACGCCGAAGTCGGTCATGGTGCCCAGAGTTGACGCGGCTCCGCCGGACAACGGATCCCACCGGCGAACGTCGGTGTCATATTCTCGGGTACGGAGGCTGGCCGGGCAGCTTCATGTAAGCAATATGACTCAGGGGGGAAGGGGGCATACTGAGGTAGGTAGGCTTTGACTTACGGCTTCACCTGGCCAGCCTGGATGCACTTTTCAGCAACGAGCACGGCTACAGCCATGTCAGAGAGCTTGACTGTCCTCCCGTGCTTCGTCAGTGACCACCGCGCCGCTTGGTCTGGGATCACATCGCACGTGAGAGCCGCAAGGGGCAGGTTCCGGTGAAACGAGTGGACAGCAGCGTCCACTCCAGACTCGTGGCGCATCTGGGCTGCGAGTGTGCTTGCGGCGTTGGACGCAGCTGCACTCGTGATGTACCGGATTGCGTCGGCGAGGTTGTCGACTTGGAGCTCCTTCTGCGGAATCGGCTTTGGACCGGCTCCGGCTGCAGCGACAACGCTTCCCCAGAAGGGTTGACTGGTAGTCGGGTCCAGTCAGTTTTTTCTTTTTGGAAAGAGTGAGAAGACGCAGTAAAGAGAGGGTTGTGTGGACATACTCGCCAAAAAAAGGTACGATCAGAGTTGGTCGCGCATTTACAAGGCCACATGCAGTTGTGCCAGCTCCTCCGTGATGGATGACTGCAGACACCCTCTTAAACAGCCATTCTGAATGCATCCCACCGTCAGAAGTTGAACGTCAGAAACTACTTGGCGAGGGGGTACTCACCATGAGGACAGTCTCCCAAATGAAAGACATCGGCCGTGTTGCAAGCGTCGCCCCCTAGCTTACTCCAGCCGCGAGAGATGATGACCCTGACTCCGCACCGTTTGGCTGCCTCGATTATCGCCCTATAAAGACGATCCGGGTCGTCAAGTACGATGCTGCCAAAACCTACGTACAGAGGAGCTGGCCCCTGGGCAAGGAAGCTCTCGAGGTCAGGGGGAGGGGTGTAACTCTGTTCGTCGCGCATGAAAAACCCGCAGACATCTGTCGTTGACGTGGTTAGCGGAGACCAAGACTCAGGTACCTAACCAGTGAAATGCAGTCATCCGATGCGTCCCTTGCGTCAAGTTGCGGTTCGTTTGAAGGGAGCGTGGTTGTTCTCACCGATCTCCGAGCCCCAGTCCGCCGGCTTGGGAACCAGAGCTGGGGACCAGCAGTACGTGTGCGGGATCCGCAAGTAGGTCGTAATGGAGGGTCCCATGGAATCAGACAGCTTGTCCAATTCGAGCTGCTGTTTCCTCCAGCGGTTGATCACATCTCCAAGGCTGCATTGCGTGGTTGAAATGTCAGCCTGAGTTCTGTCGCAACCATTGCCCAGTCATCTTTCCTGACTGGATGGCTAAAAGAAGAATAGACTCACCCTTGCCATGTCATGAGCTCAACCAGGCCATACGTCAACCAGTTCGCGGTGCCGGGCTCAATGTCCGTCGAGCTCATCTTGACTAGCGGATGGGGGAAGGCCCGGGTTGCATTCCACGGCATGGTGAACATGATGTGCGCAGGTATTCCGAGAGCCTGTGCACAATGGACATGGGCAAAGCTCGGGGGGTTCGCGATGATGGCATCGGCGACAAAGGGACGCTTAGTCTCAGGGTCGGGTTCGATGCAGGAGGCCCAACAGCCCCGCAGCATCTCGTCTATCATGCGTCTCTTGCGACCGATGTCACCACCACGGAGCGACTCTAGTGAAGGGATCAGGCCAGGGTTCTTGACCATGTACTACATGGCACACCAAAAGTCAGCAGCATGCACCTTCTGAAAGACCAGCCAGCGAGCATCGCGTGGCTGTCATCCGGGGCTGCTCCCGTCTTACCGCCATGAGCTCCGTGGGATCGCCCCCGATCGAGTAGAACTCAAGACCCGAGTCGCGGACAAACTGGGAGAAGCAGCCATGGGTGGCAAGGCGCACCCTGTGGCCGTACCGTTGCAAAGCGACGCCGTACGCGATGAATGGCTGCACATCACCTAAGGGGAGGCTCAGTCTCTGGCAATGTCGTGCATGGCATTGGAATTGGCAAATTGCCAACAGTCCAACACATTGGCTGCCAAGTGGTGTGCTCACCTCGGCTCCCGACAACTTGAATCACAATGTTGAGATGCGGACACGGTCCGGACGGCGTGTCTAGTCGCGCGGCCTGAGGCTGGGTCGGGGTGGCAGCGGCTAACAGCGCGCCCAGCTCACTGGCATTGCACGACGAGAGCTCGACATTGAGGGTGCCATCCGCTGCCACACTAGTTAGCAGATTGCTTCTGGCCGCCACGCCGGCGAGATGAATGTCTTACACGCGATGGCAGTTGTGGTGGACAGAAACCGTCCGCGTGAATGCAGTTCGTACGGCGGAGGCTCGTCAAAACCCGCTTGGCTTGCATGCATGTGGCCTCCCTTTTCGTCCGAAGCCATGTTTGCTCTTGGGTTTCGGTTAACAAAAGGGGAAGATGGCCGTTGGTAAAGTTCTGTACCAGGCAAAACTGGAGGGGGACCTAACAGATGACGCAAACTGGAGGACTTGAAAAAAACTAACAGGATATGCGGGTCGACGACGGCTCGAAGATCACAACTTGTCTCCTGTGCAGGACAGGACAGGGCATGCACCTTCAGAAGGATGGCGACTCGGAACAAATACGACGAAACGAGGCTATGCGAAACCTATCCCCGGGACAGGGCCAATCCAGGCTGAGCCAGGGTCATGCCTTGCAGAAACCAGGGTGCACAGTCCGGCAGTCACCGTCCCAATGGATAGGTGCAATGCAATAATCACATTAGGTAGCTTCTTGTGGGGTTTTCACGTTATGCCTTGTCCGCTCGCTCGGTATGTTCCGTCCACCTTGCCCCTGAACATCATGGTGACCCATTGCTGATGTTGATCGTTGGGGTAGCTGATGCGCAAAGGCTGCCTTGCGCATGTGTCTGCAGGGATCATCCTGACGAGAACTGTCTCCAGTTGTCGCGCCGTCGCGCTCGTCTTTCGTAGAGCTCGGTCCTGTGCGGTGAATGAAGCTCCTCGCCATCGCTTGCTCGCGAAATGAGGTGACGACGTCTGCCTCGGGAATGGCCGAATCAGATCACATCAGCCCAGAAGTTCTTCAAATCTCTGTCCAGATGTGCTCTCGGTCCCAGGTTTGCCGAGAGCCCGAGTTCCAGTCTATATAACAATCACAACCTTACCTTACACTTGAGCCTATCTATTACCAGCATGCCAGGAGCCCTTCGCCCCCAGCTTCGCCAATTCCGCAACAAGTCTTCCTCTTATCTGACCTGTGCTTCCACAAACGGCATCATCTCAGATACGTGATGATCGGACTCATTTCGATCGGACTCATTTCGCTCGGCCTGTCAGCCGTCGCAGCCGCCGCTGTCACTCGAACTCAGCTACATCCGCCACGAGCGGACGCTTCGTTGATCACGGCACAAGATGGACCGATCGTCCTGTCGTCAACTACGACACAGGGCGGCATTGTCGTTCTCGATTATGGGGCGAATGTGGAGGGCATCCCGTCCTTCGAGGTCATTCACGCCACAGGAGATACCGGGGTCTTCGAGATCACCTACTCAGAAAGCAAAGCCGGCTTGGACTTGTACATGGTGCGCCCATGCCCTCCCACATGTGTTTCCCAAACTTCGGGCTAACTGTTGGTTTGCTCTGCTTGAGGGAGACGGGCCGATCCCCCTCGCGGCGGCCATGGACACATACCGCGTCAACCGGTACCACATCGCTGCGCCGGGCCAGTTCGCCAACCGCCATATCCAAGGAGGCTTTCGATACCAGAAATTGAATCTGTCCTCGCCTGGCGAACTGACGCTGCAGAACCTTGGCGTAATTCCAACCACCCACACGACGCCAGTCCACAAGCTACCCGGGTCCTTCAAAAGTTCTGACAGCTCCATCACCGACATTTGGGCCGTCGGTGCTAGAACGGTCCAGCTGACCGAGATTCCCCAAAACTCCATCCCCGAGTTTTGGGAAATCACCAGTGAGGGTGCCGTGATCGACAGTCTTGCACCCCAAGCAAATGGGGGGATCGACGCCGTTACCGGCACAGCCTATCGCCTCGACTTCAAGGTCAAGCCGCTGGTTGGCGGCTTCGGGTTCAGCGTACTCTCTGACACTCTCAACTCAGCAATCTACCTGTCCGTTGACGTTGGAGCGAGGACCATTGCAGCCTACGTCGGATCGACTACCGAGGACCCGGAGCTCACGAGAGCCGCGGTACCGTCGAATGTAACCCTCGATCTTGGTAGTTGGCACTCGGTGCATGTCGAGGTTGCCATGACCGACATTGCAGTTAGCATCAACGGCGAGTTGGTGCTCAAGTTCACCCAGCACTCCAAGTTCTATGGCTCGTACGGCCTTGGTGCTTCATTCAGCCACAAGGCCGTCTTCAAAGACCTCATCGCAGCCGACCCCGCGGGCACCGTCACCTACCAGCACCCCCTGAACGACAAGAGCTGCCTCGACGATTTCCTGTTGGGCACCAACCCTCTCGCTGTATCCGTTGACGGTTCGCGCCGTGATCGTATCGCATACGCCGGCGACCTCGACATTGCCGGCTCTGCCGCCCTGGCCTCCACCCACGGCCTGGAGTTCATCCAAGGCGCCCTCGAGTTGCTCGCATCGATGCAGGCCACGCCGGGCTTTTTCACACCCACAGTCAAGATCCAGCAAAAGCCGCTCTCCACGCCCTTGGACTTCAACATTACGGGCCTGATCGGATACTCCTGGAACCTGCTCACCGCTGTCTCTCAAACGTACATGCACACGGGGGATCGCGCCTTGGCCTCGGAGTGGGCACCTAGGATTGTGAGAATGCTCGACTGGTCGCACTCGCAAACGCTGCCGTCCAGCGGCCTCTTCAACCTCAGTGACATCACCTTTGGCGGGGACTGGAACTACTACGACCCAGCCCAATCCGGCGTCGTCACCAAGTTCAACGTCCTCTACGCCTACGCGCTGCAGGAGACGGCAGGGCTCTTGTCCGACGCCGGTGTTGACGCTTCTGTGTACCAAGATCGCCTCACTGCGCTGCGGGCTGCCATTGACAAGCATCTCTGGAGTGACGAGCTGGGCGCATACGTCTACTCTGAAGGCATCCGGGACGGGTTTGGACAAGACTCCAATGCCATTGCCATTCTGGCTGGCGTCAACCTTGACCCATCCCACTCGTCCGAGACCATCTTGTCGACCCTCTCGAGGGAACTGGCCACGCCCAAGGGCCCGCTTGCCTTCTCCTCCGGCGTCCTCCAGCACGGCTTCCAGCGGTACATCAGCCCGTACGCCTCCGCATACCATCTCCGCGCCGCCTTCACCTCGCAGAACGCTGGCGCTGCCCGCGAGCTGCTTGACTCGCTGTGGGCTCCAATGGCTGACCCCAGCAATGCCAACTACACCGGCTGCTTCTGGGAGACCCTGGACGAGTCCGGCCGCCCCGCGTTCGGGGTCCACACGAGCCTGTGTCACGGATGGGGTGCGGGCCCGACGGCCGAGCTGAGCCGTTTCGTGCTCGGTGCCCAGCCCACCAAACCCGGCTGGGCCGAGTGGGCAGTCGCTCCGCAGACTCTTGGTCTCAGCTCCGCCCGCGGAGAGGTGCCCACACCTTTGGGTGCGCTTCGTCTAAGCTGGAAGTTCTGTGGAACCCTCCTCACCATGTCTGTCGAGGCTCCTGCGGGCACCACCGGGCTGGTCAGGTTGCCGTCTCCGCTGTTGGTTCCGGCGACGCACTCCAAGTTCACTGTCAATGGTTCTGTTGTTAATGGCACGACGTTTCGGGTTGAAGGGGGTTCAAAGGTCACCATTGTGCAGTCGAGAAAGTGACTGAATAATCGCGGTAGCTAAAAAAGACGGGAATGTTGGGTAACCACGAGGACTGGGTCAGGTATTATTCTTTGAGGTGCATTCATATTACCTTACAGTATTATCAACAACGGCTGTGTTCCGCAATCTCTCCCAAGCAACATTTGAAACCTGCCTCACAATCGTTCCGTAGCTGACGGCGGCACCCACCCAATCTCCTCCACCGCCCAGTGAATCCACAGCCGGCCCTCCTCGTCCAGCAGGTCATACGCATGCGCAATGAGATGTCCCCCCCAGCTCTGCATCCACCAGTGCCCATCCAGCTTCTTCAGCAGCACGCAAAAAAACGCAAAGATCGCCACGGCCTCCTGCGTCGGCGTCCGCAACAGCGGCAGCAGGTCCTCCGCCACCAAAAACACCCAGATGAACGCGTCCGCCATCTCGTACTCGGCCGCGTACGCCTCGGCCTGGCCAAACGACTTTTTCAGCTCGGCGATGGCCAGCAGGTAGACACCACGCAGGGCCTCGTCCTCGAGTGGGCGGCGCGCCACGACGGCCTCGAGCTCGGCCAGCGCGGCGTGCGCGGACGAGTCGGCCGCCTCGGGCCCCTCGCGCAGCTGGAAGCGCGCCATCGAGTGCGCGAACAGCGGGGCGAGCGGGCCGGCCGTCGGCACCCCGGCCAGCTCGATGAAGCCCTTGGTGCCGCGGAGGAGGTACAGCCAGTCCGGGAAGCCCGCGTTCTCGCGGAGGAGGAGCGTGTCGTCGGGTTTGCGCGGCCAGCCGAGCGCTGTAGTCGGGACCCAACCATGTTGGACGTGTAAGCTGAGGTACTCTGTAACATGGTTTCATCCAGCTGGGGATGGGTGCTAAGAAAACAAAGAAAGGGGGTATGATGGGTGAAGCAGATTCGGGGGAAACTGGACACAAAGATGCACGCACCGTAGTAAGTCGTCAAGACGGAGAAGAGGAAGAGCACCTGCGCGTTCTCGGGCGTCGCGCCCAGCACGAGCGGGATGGTGGCCTGGGAGGCAGCCTGGTGGTGGGTGATGGCCGCGGCGAGGTAGTGGTCGCGCATGGGCTGGCGGTGGTGGGCGAGGTGAAGGCCCGACAGAGCCAACACGCCCCGCATGATGAAGTCGCAGTCGAAGCCCACCTGCACCACTGTGTTGCGGTAGAATTCCCTTATCACCTGTTTGATATGAGTGTTTGATGGCAGGCAAGGGCGAGACATGAAAAGAAAGGTACCGGGCTTTCCGACAGAGTCTTGTATGTGGTCGTCGTGTAGTTATGCAGCAGCTCCAAATCCGTCATGTTGAGGCCTGTGGGAGACACGCCCGGCTGCGGAGTTCCGGCTGCGCAAAAGTCGCAGTCGACTTTGCGCCGGATGCAGTTCGAACATGATGGCTTCTTCTCGTCACACTATACCGAGTCGTCACCGAGTAGTTAGCCCCAGGGCTTTTGCCGGCAAGTCTCCCTCACAGACCTGGGCTGAGCCATCGGTGTTTCATGGTGGACGAGCCCCTGAAACCCAGACGACGGCGTGGTCCAGATGCCGTGTTCTTTCGGGGCGGCACGGGGGAGGCCATCAAGTCCCACTTCCTCGGCTCCAATCCGTCCCAAGATGGATCATTTGGGGGTCCGCGATGTATTAATGCTCACTTTGATTTTCCTCGTTTTGCAGTTTTTGCAGCCTAGAATCCGTTCACTTGTTAGCCAATGCCTGCCTGGGCATAGGATGACCAAGGGAAGGGGAGGAGACAAGCAAATTGATAGGGAAGCACTGCTTGTGGGTCCCATTGGCAGGGCGGGCAGGTAGTTATGTGAGAATGGCTAAAGTTTCAGGACCAGATTTTACAGGGCCGAGAGCCCTGCGCTGACTTACCGAGGCGGCTCTTGTGGTGAGCTTTGCGTTTGGGGGCGGCCATGACGGACGCTACGCCGGGCACAAGACGCGGCAAGAGCCGTCACGTCACTCACCCCGTGCGATCCGCAGCACTGAGATGCTGTCGCCTTCTGGACAGCGGCGGTGCGCTGCGGCGGTGGCGGAAACACGTGATGAAAGTGCACCTGCGGCGGAAGAAAAGTGCAATGGTTGGATAAGACAACGTACTCGGACTGTTCGGAACCGATGCGGCGGATACGCGTGTATCAAAATATATGCACCTACACAGAATGGAACTGACCCCAAGGCTGTGCCCAGAGTTTTGCAGGAACATGATCCCTGACATGATCTCCAACGCTTATTAGGCGATGTGGATCAGTCCTTTCAAGGGTCAACACAGTACTTCAGAACATCTCGAGGACAGATGAAAGAGCAGCAGAGGCGATAAGGACTTGCCTTGGAGGTATATACCAGTGCAAAATCCCCAAAACTCAGATGATCCCCGCTGCTAAAGGATTTTGTTTTCCTCTCTTTTATTTTTTCTTCAGTGCTTTCTTTAATTTTGACCCGCTTCGGCGGTACCCGAAACCCCTGGTGGGTTTTCATGGTTTCGTGGCGGGGCTGGGGGTAAAAGATGGTCCCTGTTCGTGCTCGTTTAGGTACGAGAGTTGGGCGTATTTCTCGCATAGGCTGGCCAAGGGCAAGATGATGTGTCCCCCTCGTCCTCCAGGTCCAGGGCTGGCGAACGGCGTCCCCATTGCCGGCCCTGACTGCTTAACTACTAATTCAATCCTGCCGCTGATCCTCATGCCGCCATGTTGGCCAGTTTCTCTTCCTGCATCGAACACACCAGGTTCGACAGCACAGCTGGGATACCGCTGTTCCAACAACTGGTGTCGTCTTCTTCCCCTTTGTTCATCCATCTTTAAAGATACTCTCTATTGGTACACAATTCTTTTCTCCCTTGGTTTCTTCAGTTCTTAGACGATCCCTCCTTGCGTCGACAACTCCCCGACATCGAGAACTAAATACTCGGACGAAGAAGATGGCGGACGCCTCGACAACCTCAGCCGGCGCCGGAGCCTCGGGAGCCGAAGGATTTGATTTCGCCTTGTACCGATATCAGCTATCGCTACCCGCCGCCATTGCCGCCGTCGTCGTCTTTGCGATCCTGACGCTGCTTCACGTCTGGAGGATATACCGCCATCGCTCATTCTACTTTACCGCCTTTACCGTTGGTGGTTGCTGTACGTACCCACCGACTTGGCCACGATCCCGGAGAGACTTGTGATGCTCGAACTCGCTAACAAGACGTCGAATCACAGTTCAAGTAGTCGGTTATTGCGGTCGAATCTGGTCGCACTTCGACGACCAGGCCATCGGCGGTTTCGTCATGCAGGCCATTCTCATCCTCGTCGCCCCGGCCCTCTACGCGGCGTCCATCTACATGATCCTGGGGCGCTTGATCCGCGCCGCGCACGCCGAGTCGATATCCATCATCCCCGTCAAGTGGATGACCAAGATCTTCGTGATTGGCGACGTCTTCTCCTTCCTCTTGCAGGCTGGTGGCGGCGGCATCCAGGCGGCCGGCACGCTGGAGCTATACAACATTGGTGAGAAGGTCATCATCGTCGGCCTCTTCGTCCAGATCTTCATGTTCGGCTTCTTTCTCGTCACTACCGTCATCTTCCATCTTCGGTTCCGCAAGTCCAGCGATTCCCATGGGCAACAGACCACGATACGATGGAAACACCACTTGACCGTCTTGTACGTTACCAGCGCCATCATCATGGTACGGAGCATCTTCCGCGTGGTCGAATACCTCCAGGGGAACAGGGGTTATCTCATCTCGCATGAGATCTTTCTCTACATCTTCGACGCTTTGCTCATGGCCATTGTCATGGCCATCTTTTTCGTCTTTTACGTCGACGATCTGGAGCAATCCGAGTCCGGCAAACGCGAGAGCGCCATGGAGATGCTCTCCAGCCAAGCGAGCGAGGGACGGGGGATGGTGCCACAGCCGTATGGTGTTTAGACCGACCCCAACCTGCACCAAAGGACGCGCCAGTTGCGGGCTCAGCAGGGGATTTGCTTTTGGACACTGCTTGGAGTTAGTTAGACTTTTAGGAATTAGTAATAGATGTTGATACCAAGGTATATTTGTTTGCCACAGACCCTGTTCTTGATCCTGCTCGCACTCTCCACCATCGAAACGAGCTGGTAGCAGAATTCGACACCTTGTACCTCAATGCATTCTCTCTTTCATCCATCTGTGATGTTGCCCTCCCAAGGTAGAAAACAGGTCACGCTGCGAGACGACATAACAAACTTGTGTATTAGCAGGTACACCTGTTGACCGAGTCGAATGTAGTCAACAAGCCCTTCAGCAACGGCGAGTTAAACACCCATTATTTCGCAGCCTTGCCCCCAAAAAACACCACCTGCACCGTGATATCATCCCTCAGCCGCCGCGAAAACGGCGCGTCAAACGCGAGCCGGCCAGCGATCAGCTCGTGGTGATTCCCACCCAGCGAGTTGCGCACGAGATGCAC
>Ga0247824_10000081_pt1 | contig 36251 bp, 24 predicted proteins | sample 13C_PalmiticAcid_FD_194412 | JGI IMG/M metagenome (GOLD analysis project Ga0247824, IMG submission 194412) | Soil microbial communities from agricultural site in Penn Yan, New York, United States - 13C_PalmiticAcid_Day48 | ecosystem: Environmental > Terrestrial > Soil > Agricultural land...
TCCCCATCGTGCCAGGCGACCCGGCCGCCGGCGGGCCCTACACCACGCCCTCCACTAAGAAGCCTAAGCGCAACCTCATCTTCATGGTCTCCGACGGCATGGGTCCGGCCTCCCTCTCCCTGACCCGCTCCTTCCGCCAGTTCACCTCCTCCCTGCCCATCGACGACGTCCTGACCCTCGACCGCCACTTCTGGGGCACCTCGCGCACGCGCTCGACCAACTCGCTCGTGACCGACTCCGCCGCCGGCGCCACGGCCTTCTCGTGCGGCCGCAAGAGCTACAACGGCGCCATCGGCATGCTGCCCGGCCACAAGCCGTGCGGCACCGTGCTCGAGGCCGCCAAGCGCGCCGGGTTCATTACGGGGCTGGTCGTGACCACCGATGTCACAGACGCGACACCCGCGTGCTTTGCGTCGCATGTGGACTATCGGATGCAGATGGACGAGATTGCGCTGCAGGAGGTGGGCGAGGGCCCGCTGGGGAGGAGCGTCGATTTAATTCTGGGTGGCGGGAGGTGTCACTTCCTGCCGAACGGGACCGAGGGGAGCTGCAGGGTGGATGACGTGGATGTCGTGGGGATCGCGCAGGAGAAGCACGGCTGGGGGTATAAGAGTGATCGGGCCGGGTTTGATGAGCTGAGGCTGGGGAAGAATATCAGCTTGCCGATGCTGGGGTTGTTCGCGGCGGCGGATGTGCCGTTTGAGATTGACCGGAGGAACATGGCGGATGTGTATCCGAGCCTGAGCGAGATGGCGACCACGGCGCTGACGGCGCTGGAGGAGGCGACCAAGGACAGCGACAAGGGGTTCTTTCTCATGATTGAGGGCAGCAGGATCGATCACGCCGGCCACATCAACGACCCTGCTGCGCAGGTTCGCGAAGTGCTGGAGTACGACAAGACGTTCAAGATCGTGCTGGACTTCCTGGAGAAGTCTGACACGGAGGGCATCCTGGTGGCCACGAGCGACCACGAGACCGGCGGTCTCGCCACAGCCTGGCGTAAGTCCTTCCACTCAAAACTCACCATCTTGTTGTTCGATGCTAACGCCCCCTCTAGAGGGCCCCAACGAACTCCCCGTCTACAACTGGCACCCCGCCGTCCTGGCCAAGGCCAACGCCTCCGCAGAGTACTGCTCGCTCCTCCTCCGCCAGCACCTGGACACATTGGACTCTGCATCTCTCGAGGACTCGGCGTCCCTCATGGACTGGATCAACAAGAACCTCGTCATCGCCCGCCTCGGCATCACCGACGCCCAAGAGTACGAGCTCAGCACCCTCGCCAAGAACCCCGAGTCCGCCATCATCACTCTCTCGCGCATGGTCAGCATGCGTGCCCGCATCGGCTGGAGCACCCACGGCCATAGCGCTGTGGACGTGAATATCTACAGCTCGGGCGGTGCGGCGGCCGAGAAGATTCGCGGCAACGTGGAGAACACGGATATCGGAAAGTTTTTGAGCTCGTATCTGGACGTGGATGTCGAGGAGATTACGAAGGAGCTGGAGGATAAGTTGGAGAGCCTGCCCGTGACCGAGGCTGAGGTTAAGGTTCAGGGAGGGGAGACGGGTGGGCATCCTGAGGCCTGGCTTAAGGCGCAGTGGGGTTCTGATTGGGACTGGGAATTCTGAGACGTTGGGTTAGCATGCTGTGTGTTGCATGTTGGATTATGTGTTGCTTGCTAAACTGCATTGGAGCGAGGTTCTATAGTGTATTCATGAAGTCTCCCTTGATTATTCTTGTCCTCTTGGCCTCCTCAAAGTCGTCGTACTCTGGTTCCCACTCACAGAAATACGATGCCAGCCGGCGCTTGAGAAACCGAAGGAGCCCCTTTGAGCTGAACAGGCGCCTAGGCCCGGTGTTGATGTTCTTAACCCCGTTGACCGCCACGTCAGCCACTCTGAATCGAAGGGAACTCTGAGAGACAGCTTTGGAAGTAACAGCGCCGTGAATTTGACTTGGAAACACGATACAATAAAAGCAATTCGTTCTACAAACAAAAAAGCAACAAAAAGCAACAAAACAACAAAAGCAAAGAGTTGCCAGCAGCCCTTGGAAACACAAAACCACCTTCCTCCGTGTCATTCTACCTCCCGTTGCCGCCAGCGGTCGTTGAGTTAATCCACGGAGATGCCATTCTATGCACTAGCCAGGAATATCAATCTCGGCCTGCTGCACCCCGTGAGCATCCCTGATCTTCCAGCCTTACTCGTCCTTGGGGTTCTTGTTTCCTGCGTTCCTTCTACCTTTCGACGACCTCCCAGCCCCGTTGAGAAGGTCCACAGTAGAAGACGCCACATTAGCCATGAAAGTCCCACCGTACGCCGGAGGCAACTCGGAAGGACCCGTCTGCGGGCCCCTGGCGGGGGATGTCTGCGGTGCCGGATCGATGAAGGTTCGGGAGTACGAGGTGCCGCTGGGCGGCGGACCCCGAGCGGGCGACGTCTGCGGTGCAGAATCGATGAAGGTCTTGGAATAGGATGTGCCGCTGGGCGGCGGCGCTTGGCTGCCGCTGCCGCTGCTATCACGGTTCGACGCGGGGGCCTGGCTGCCGCCGTAGCTCGAGTGTCCGTAAGCGGACATGATGGAGGCGTGGGCAGGAGTGGGGGCCCCGCCGCTTTGGACACTACCGGTGCTGGGTTGGCTCGCCGGACGTCCCGGCAAAGGACCCGACCTGGACGGAGGCCGGGCCGGCGCACCGGCTCCGGATGCGGGAAGACCGGACCCGGAGGACCTCGAGCTTGGGGCACGAGCGCCGGAAACAATTGGCTGGGGAGAGCCCGTCCGAACCGGTGCTGCCGAGAAGGTACCGGTGTTTTGATCCGCTCTACCCGAGTCCTGCGAATACACGGAAGAGGACCGGGAGGGGTCTCGCGCTCATTTTGAGAGTTGGGTTCTGGGTGAGAATGATACTGGTACTGTGAAGACTGATGAGGAAAGAGAAAGAGGCAATATCAAAGGCAAATTCCAAATCTGCTTGCTGGGCGACAGTGTTTTGGTCTCTCCAAGCACTCGGAGCACAGGGTAGGCTGAGCTTTAAATATCCGAGAACCGCTTCATCCAGACCCAAGATTTGGGATGGACCTGGTTCAGGGGCAAAGCAACAACGCTCTCTCTTGGCCTGCAATCGAGACCAAGCATGTCTCATCAACAGAGAGGTTGGTCGTTGCTCACGTAGACATCCGTCTCGCTAGCCAGAAACACTTCAACAGACATGGCCGCCACCCTCGCTCTTGTCTCATGGCCAGCCAGTGAAACCAACCTTGTTTCCAACCAGGAAGCCTGGCCAACGCACTTGGTTTGTCTTTCTTGATGGCACTCTGCCGAGAAAGCCGGCGTTTCCGGGATCCTGTCAACCAAGGTCGCCGTGGGCCGTGAGGCCGTCTGTTGGTGCTCAGTGATCCATCTTTGGTGTCTCAGAGAGGATATTTTTGGCTGCGGGTTCTTTTAGCAACAAGCAACTCAAGGTCTGTATCATATCTCGGCTGGTTGGACCGGACCTTGCTTGTGGCCTTGAAACTGGTGGTGTTGCCTCGGCGATGAAGCCCAACGGCGTCTCGGGCGTGTAACTGGGCGAACAAGCGGGGCGCACGATGCATTCAGGGGGCGGACCAGAAACCTGTTGGTTGATCGGACAAGACTTGTTGCCCCATCAGTTCATCTCCAAATCAATCAACTCTTCTGCAACTCGCCAGCTGCTACGAAGCCGAATCGAGACATCATTTTCGTGCACTGGGCAGCACCCACCCTCGTTTTCCCTTATCCCAAAGCCAGAACCATGGCGAGCGCAACCAAGTCATGCCGCCCCAATGAGACCACCACCGCACCAAAGCAGAAAAGGGACAGAGAACACGGCATGTTTGAGGACCCGTGCATGGAAGAAAAGACCGAGGCTCTCGACGATGAGCTTCAAACAAAACTGAGCGTCCTCAAGGCGGAGAACCGCCTGCTTGAAATTTACGATTTCATCATCAAGCATCGCCCAGGGATCCCAATACGGCCTCATCCCACCATCCGGGGGGGCTATAACGCCATTTTCGGTCTCGACTACACCGATGGAGCTGCAATTCTGCGTGTGGTGCTTCCCGGGAGCGTTGCTTTCCCAGACGAGAAGGTCCGTACAGAGGTGGCGACCATGCGGTACATTGAGAAGATGACCTCGATTCCGGTGCCGCACATCTACCACTGGGGCACCGCCGCCGAGAACCCGCTTGGGCTTGGTGCCTTTATAATAATGGATTACATCCCCCATGCGCAAAGCGTGTGCGATGTCCTCGAAGATCCGACTGTCAAAAATCCCCACCGGCAGTACTTGGACCGCAACATTCCCCAGGCCAAAGTCAAACGTATGTATGGGCAGATAGCCAACATCCTCCTGCAGCTCTCCACGCTGGAGGCGCCCAAGATCGGCGCTCTCCGAGAGCACCAAGGCTCGTTCGTCGTCGGCAGCCGCCCTCTGACGCAGGACATGAACGACCTCATCGTCCAGGGCGGAGTTCCGCCCTCCGTTTTCCCGCCAGAAAACACCACCTACTCAACCTCGGACGAGTGGTACGCGGCACTCGCCGACTTCCACGTGGCCCACCTGACCTTCCAGCGCAACAAAGCCGTCGACTCGGCCGACGACTGCCGCGACAAGTTCGTAGCGCGGCACCTCTTCCGCCAGCTCGCGCGCCAGGGCAAGCTTCTCGAGCACGCAACCAACTCGACAACAACAACAACAACAGCAGCAGCAGCCACAGAAAAAGCACCAAACAAGAAACCCAAGACGTCCCCGAAGAAGAACGAGGAGACATTCCGCCTCTGGATCGACGACTTCCGGCCGCACAACATCCTCGTCGACGCCGACCTGAACATCGTCGGCGTCATCGACTGGGAGTGGGCCTACTTCGCCCCCGCCTCCTTCGCCCACGACCCGCCGTGGTGGCTGCTGCTCGGGCGGCCCGAGTACTGGCGCGGCACCGTCCTCGACTTCCGCGACGAGTTCGTCGGGGCGCTCGACGTCTTTCTCGACGCGCTCCGCGCCGAGGAGGATGTCGCGCTGCGGGACGGCTCGTCCAAGGGGCCAGAAGAAGAGTGGTCGATCGACCAGCACATCGAGGCTCTGAGCCTCAAGGCCGACGCGGTGCGTCTTTCGGAGCGGATGCGGCAGAACTGGGACTCGGGGGCTTTCTGGGCCAACTATGCGGCTCGCAAGTGCTACGGGTTCGAGCCCGTGTTCTGGGAGTTTTTGGATGAGCGCTTCTTTGGGAAGAATGCCGAGGGCGGGTATGAAGGGAGGATGCATTTGTTGTCGGAGAAGGTGAGGAACCGGATGGACTTGTTCGTCGAGAGAAAGGTGGAAGAGAACAGGGAGCAGAAAATTGTAGACTGGGAGCGTGAAGAGGCAAGGTCTTATTTGGCCCAGATACTCGCTGACCTTGGCTAAGCAAACCCTGCGCTTAGTGTTGGCATTGCTAAAAAGATGATGCATCCATACCACATGGGTGCTATCAATCCGAAAAATCAGACTCGTGCAGCTCGTCTGGATCCTGCCGATAGTTGATGTCAAACCGCCCCCTGAACTGGTCCCACAAGGCTGTGGCGATCCTGGCCTCCTGCTCGGGCGTGAACTTCTTGTCATAGTTCTGGCTCGTGATGTACACCTGCAATCCCTCGTGCTCGCCGTTAGGATCTGCGCCGAAATGGTCGATGAAATCCAAGAGCACGTCCGGTGAGAAAACCGAGGGCCCGTATATGCTGAGCGCCTTGAGCTTCGAGAGTCGCATAAGTGGCCCGAGGAACACATCGTCGATCAGGTCCCCGTTCAAGACAATATCATCCAGCAAGGGCAGTGAGTCGCAGATGTTTTCAACCTCCTCGTAAGTAAACAGTTCGTTTGTGTCGAGCTCGCGAAGTTCATGGCAGCAAGCAATGGCATTGGCCAACATGACGTGCCGCTCGTCGCTCGCCTCGAGGAGTTCTTCGTCGGGAATCTTGACGGCTAGGTACCGTAATTGTTGTTGCTGTTTGGGCAAAGATGCACAAAAGTCCTTATCCAGATCCGCTGTCTTGATGTTGAGACCGACGAGGTGGATGTCCGGGGATCTCAAGACTTCGGCGAGGATCGTGGTCGAGGCCGGGATCTCAGTGAACGCCAACTCTTCCAAGTGGGAGCACTTCTGCAACCATTGTTTGACATCCTGAAAGACCTCCTTGCACTCGGTTTGCCAGGGATAGTGCCGGGCGCTCCACGCGCTCTCCAGTTTGAGTGATTCCAGGGAGAGACAAGGTTGGAGCTGATTCAGCGACTGGAGGGCGATCCGTTCAAGACTGAAGAGACCAAGCCTTTTTAGGGACCTAGAGTGCTCGCACAGGGACTTGAAGGTCTCACTTCCCAGATCGTTCATGCTCCGGATGGTGAAATATTCTGTAAAACTGTCAGCTCACGTCGAGGGCCATCCATGCGGTCACTACAAACCGAGCGAATTGGGCTCGAGGCTTCTGAAAAAGCCAGCCATCTGTTCGTCAATATCCGTCCCCTGGCAAAAGTAGCATTCTCTACATGCTCAAGTGGTTAGGATCGGGTACATACAATAGACGCTGAGTGGGAACGACGCGAGCTAGGGTTAGGGTCAACTTACACCTCTCGAAAAGCCGGACAGTTTGCTCGGAGAGCGCAAGCCACGTCGCTGTTGAGCACAGAGCCGTCGCGGACGGAAAGAGAAACCAGTCTGGAGAGGCTTGACACCCAATTTGGCAGGTTGGCAGTGGGCAGATAGAAGCCCTCAAGCGTGGTGATGCCCACACGCTTGTCTTCCTGGTCGGCCGAAGTTCGGATACAGTCTGTCACCATGTTGGCAACTTCGACGATGATGGCCTCGAGATCGAGCGCTCTGCCCCTGCCCCGCCGAATCTGGAGCCTGTCGAGTGGAGGGCTGAAGAAGCGGGCCTTGAGTTTTGGGTTGTCGCGGGCCAGATCCTCGAGCTGGGTGTAGAGGTTGCCCAGCCTCAGGGCCTTGATCCAGCAGCAGTATGGGAAGAGCGTCTTGCCGAGACTTGATGCGATGATGGACCGCCAAAGACAGACCGATGTCTCAATATGCAGGATATGGGCGTTAATGGCAGGCGATAGGTCGTGTATGGCGTAGAGCTCAGGCAACGCCAGCCTGGCCATACTTTTGCCCAGGCGTGCACAGAGAAAGAGCCCGCCAAAGTCGCGCCGGCTCGCGAGTTCTTGGGCAACGAGCCACCATATCTCGTGCGGAAAGCTGAGGCTGGTTCGACCGTCCATTGCAGAAGACAGGTCTTGGCGGTACGCGACAGGAGTGTTGAAACTGGGCTCTGTTCGACGTGGATATCAGGCCCCAACCCGCTGAACGCGTCGAGTTGCTGTAAGACGCGCGCCACGCCAAACTGTTCCCAAATTGTCGGCGTGATACCTAAGTGGGGTAGCGGATCAATAGAAAAGCCAAACGTCAATGTTAAACAAAGAGATACGGTGTTCAAAAACTCTGGGACGTGAGACTGGTTGGGTGATAAGATGTCAGTTCCAGATGCTGACGGGAGAGTCCACCGAACTGGCAGCTGTGTTGCCCAGGTCACTTCAGGTTGCTTGTGGTGGAGTTGATTGGTGCCTGGCTCACCTGCTGGGAGCAGCGCGTCACCCACGTCTCCCTTCCAAGCCCACGGAGTTGGCACTGTACAGCACTGGACGACCCGCTCCAGCAGTGCAGGACCCGCTACGAGGGAGCGCTTTCCCGCTGCCGCTCTGAGCCGCTGAAGGTTCATACCTATTGGTTGGGATGCTCTTTCCGCCCTCAATCACAACATCTGCACCACGGCGCCATCATATGTCTTCTCAAGGGAAGGCGCAACTCTTATTATCCTAAATCGTCTGCAAAATCGTCACTCCAAGCATCAACTCCATCCCCTAGTCATAATTTTGGTATTGCCTTGATCTTTAGGTGCCCAAGCTTACGGTACACCCCATCGTCGATGGGAGTGAGCCCGACATGGTGATCCTCAACTTTACTCTGAGCGAAGAGGGCGTGGCAGTGCTCCATGATGCACTTGCTTGCATGTTCAAGTTCAGCGACGATGTTTGCTTGGAGGCAAAAAAGGACAAGGTAAAGAATCCACAGGGCTTCCGCTTCTTCACCCTGATGCCACTGTGTCAATGCATTGAACTGATTGTGTTCTCTCCAGTTGACCCTAACCACGCTCAACATCTCCAAGTCAGCATATGTCTGTTTCTCCTTTGCCGCCAACAGGTTCTTCTCACGATACAGTTTTGAGGGCACCCCTCAGTATCGGGACCGCTTCTTCTGCCAGCTGTACATTCGGGTAGGCTGTCTACTAGATCTCGTTTAAAGACCGATATTTGACCCGTAGGCAGTCTCTCCTCACCATATTCAGAGCCCGTCAGGGGAGTGGCGAGCAATCGAGGGAGAGGGATGCCTCGATAGACCGATGTGATGTGGCGATTGATGATGGCCTCGGCAAGAAGAGCCGCCTCGTTGCAAGGGTCTCATTCAGAAATGGTATGCTACTTTCCAGGAAGACTCATGTCCCATCCACTCACTGATCTCAGGCATCACGGCCTCGCATTCCCTGCCGTACGAGGTGAAGCCCCCTACTCACGCCAAGTTCAACAGGGACGAGGCGGGGAACCGCTGGGCTATTTCATCGCGGACACTGCGACAGTTGATGGACCACTTTGGTCCGGGCATCGAGCTTCTCGACATCAACACCGATGATGACGCCCGGGTGGTGAACTTCACATGTTTTACAGAGAAGGTGCAAAAGCGCGGCGCTGTCAGCAACGAAGGTAGAAATGGCCCCCGAGTGCCCCCGGAGCCAGTGCTAACAGCAACCTAGCTGTCCTCAAAAAGCCCCTCCACACTAACATTGCGGTCGAGATGGACGAGTTTGACGATGTTGAAGTCCAAGACAAGCTTCACATCATCATCAGCGTCAAGGACTTCCGCGCCATTCTCCAACATGCCCAGATGACCAGCGGAGCGCTAACGACCTGTTACTCGAACCCCGGCCGTCCCATGAAGCTATCATACAACACCGACGGTGTCCTGTGTGAATTCATCCTCATGACGGTTGGGGAGAAGGACGCCATGATCCAGAAGCACAAAAATCCCCGGGCGAGCGCCGCGAAAGCTGCCGCGGCACAGCTCGATTCTGCATCACACCGAGGGAGCTCTGCTGCGAACGATAACCAGGCCCCGCCCGAGCCTGCATCGGCCTCTAGGCATCTCCAACAAAAGACGCCAGTCCGGCCTCGCCAGCCTCCATTTGAAATCCGACCATCACCGATGCCGCCTCCCACCACGGCGCGGTCAGACTCGCTGTTTGTTGACCAGGCCGAGGACGATGAACAGTGGGAGCCCGTCAACCCAGATGAGGAAGAGGAGGAGGAGACCGGGAGGCTGGAGTGGAATGCGACCAACGAGCCTGTATTGTTCTTCCTCTGTCCTCGCTTGACCTGCCCGCTAACGAGGAGGGGCAGAATCCGTCATCCATACGCATCGGAAGTTATCTTTCGAAACAGGCTGAGGCTCAAGAGACTCCTCCTGAGCGGCTTGTGTCAGGCCTTGAGCCGACTCAGCGGCTCTCCGACGTATGTAACATCACACCGGCCCGGTTGCTGGATGTGGTCGAGCTAATAGGCGCAGGTCCGCCGTTTTGGTCTGTTTTCGCCTTGACCCCAGACATGACTGCGGTTGCAGATACCATGTTGACCTGCGTTGCGCGGTGCGCGAGGCGCTGGTTTCCGTCGCCGCAGATAAGGTTGCTCCGGATGGCTACCACTGTGGTCTAGGTTGGCTTTTCAATTGCAAACCAACTCGTGGCGCAGCCAGCCCCTATCACAGTGATTTTCGTTCCCTGCTCGCTCGAAATGATTCGATTTCTCTGCCCCTTCTCCCCGTTATCCTCCCGGATAGGCCCGCAGTTGCCATGCTCACCCCAGCCCCAGACCATCAGATCTCCAGTCTCGGTCAAGGCCAGAGCGTGCTCGCTCCCCACAGCAATATGCCTGACACGCGCAAGATCCTCGCGTGCTAGTTGCCCATGATCGTCCCTCCCCCAGCTGAGCAATGTGCCATCCCCCTTCAGGACAAACACGCTTCCCCATCCAGCGCCGACTTCCTTCCACCCGGTAACATTCCCAGGAGCCCCTGACCGCACACCCCACTTATCCGACCCCAACACAACAATCTCACCTGTCTCTGCCGGCCCGATGAGACAGGTAAACTCTCGTCCGCAGACCGCCTTGACCGCCCTGAATCCTACAGCCTCGATCCGCCGCGGCGTGTGCACCGTCCCACTGAGCGGGTCCCCGAGCTGCCCCTTCCGCCCGTTCCCCCACCCCCACGCGTCCCCATTGCTCAGCACAGCAACTACGTGTCCCATACACCCGGAAATATCCACAACCTGCGTTCCGGGAGGAGGGAAGTTGGGGATCTGGGTTGGTGTGGAGGCGCGAAATGTCCCCTGCCCGAGCCCGAGTTCCCCCTTTTCACCTGACCCAAACGAGTAGACCACGTCGGCGCCATTGCCACCCGAGGAGGCAACTACCACGCTAGCTGCCCACGTAGCGGCTACATGCCGGACGTTGCTTCCCTCCGGCAGGACGCTCAAGTCCACTGGGCGAAACTCGGGTCGCAGCTCTGCCGTGTCGGCGGCGGTGACCTGTCCACATGCGCCGGTGGTGTGGTCCCCGCTCCAGAGAAGATCACCGGAGGAGAGGAGGAGAAGGGTGTGGTTGCCCCCGGCGGCTATGCGGCAGACTTTTGGCGTTGTGGGTGAGGTGCTGTTGGCGAGCGAGGGAGGGAGGAGGACGGGTTCTGGGGATGAGACGTCGTCTTTGTGGCCGAGGCCCAGCTGGCCTGAGCCGTTGGAGCCGAGGGCTTGGAGGAGCAACATGACGACTACCTTATTCTTGAGTGCAGAGTTGAAAGTTGAGAGTTGCGTGTTGTGATTGGTTTGGAGGTTGGGGAATCATCCTCCCCATGTGTGAGCAACGCGAACCGGCACTGTGAGCGATGGAGCAAGTGGGTCCACTGAGCCTGGAAACGTCCGGACCCACCGGGGTTTTGGCTGCATAAATTCCGACACGACCGAAATTTTCTTTCTCTGGCTTCTGCACCTCACTCGCAACATTCCGGGCAACCCTCAACCTGAAAACGTCGAGGGAAGCTGTTGCTGCCAGCCTGACGATGTGATCTGGCAACGAGAAATCTGCCTTTTTGCAATCAACAGTCAGCCGCTGGTCGAGAGAAGATGGCATCCGCAATGGCGCCGTTTCCGGGCGCCCAAGACTTCGCCATCGGCCTCATCGGCATGGGCGACATGGGCAAGATGTATGCCCGGAGGTTGAGCAGTGCCGGATGGAGGTAATACTGCCTGCCTGGCGTCTTCTTTTTCTCGGTCCAGTTATCAGGTCGCCAACAAGGCAGGATGGGCGCTTGGCGGTGGCCGGCAGTCCATGCTAACCCACAGCTCCCAGAGCTCTTCACCTTGGTAAGTCGGTCTTCCTTCATTGAGTCTTCCTTCACCCAACACCTCGCATGATGACTTGAGCGCATTTGGCTAGAGCATCGCTCGTGGCATGGCCGGTCAGCCTTTCTGGCCCCGGTTCACCGCTGCGGGCTTTCCATGATGAAAATTCTCAGCTACCTTACTATTCTTTGTCTGAACCATTCTACCCATACACAACCTTTCAGCGTCGAACTTGGGCTCGGACATCCGCTGACTTGGACCACAGATATTGTTGATGACCACACAGCGTAGAGGCTAATCAGCAGAGGGCTGCAGGATCCTGGCCTGCGACAGAGATGACAAGTACGATGAGCTGGTCCAGGAGTTTGCCAACCATGTACGGCCGTGCATCTCACCTGATCTCCGCTGCAGACCAGTGCTGAGATCCTGTCTATAGAAGAATATACAAATTCTCCGCAACGGTCATCTGGTGTCTCGCGCCAGCAACTACATCATCTACAGTGTTGAAGCCGCGGCCATCAGTCGTGTTGTCGCCCAGTATGGTCCATGTGTGTGCCAGTCCATGAAGCCAACTCTGTTCCCGCTTCCCATGACCAGACTTCTCACCATGCAATCGTCGTCTAGCAACCCGGCTCGGCGCCATCGTAGGCGGCCAGACCTCGTGTAAAGACCCGGAGATCAAGGCATTCGAGGAGCACCTCCCGAGCGACGTCGACATCGTCTCGTGCCACTCGCTCCACGGCCCCAACGTCGACCCCCGCGACCAGCCATTGGTGCTCATCAAGCACCGCGCCTCAGACGAGTCGTTCGCCAAAGTCGAAGCCGTCCTCCGCTGCCTCAACTCCAAGCACGTCTACCTCACCGCCAAGGAACACGACCGCATCACAGCCGACACGCAAGCCGTGACCCACGCCGCCTTCCTTTCCATGGGCAAGGCCTGGCACGCCAACCAGCAGTTCCCCTGGGAGGGCACCCGCTACGTCGGCGGCATCGAGAACGTCAAAATCAACCTGATGCTGCGCATCTACGCCCAGAAATGGCACGTCTACGCGGGGCTCGCCATCCTCAATCCGGAGGCGCACAAGCAGATCAACCAGTTCGCCAAGTCCACCACCGAGCTCTTCTACCTCATGCTCGAGGGCCGCGCGGCCGAGCTCCGCGAGCGCGTCTACGCGGCCAAGGACAAGGTCTTTGGCCGGGAGAGCAGCCCCAAGTGGGAGGACAAGCCGCTCCTGCCGGACGGCGTCGTCGACCGCTTCAGCCTCAACGCCAACGCCAAGAACAACGCGCCCCCGCTGCCCAACAACCACCTCTCGCTGCTCGCCATGGTGGACTGCTGGAGCGCGCTGGGGATCGTGCCCTACGACCACATGATCTGCTCCACGCCGCTGTTCCGGCTGTGGCTCGGCGTCACGGAGCACCTGTTCCGCACGCCGGGCCTGCTGGACGAGTGCCTGCGCGTGGGCATCGAGGACAACACGTTCCGCCGGGACGACCTGCAGTTCACCATTGCCGCGTCCGGGTGGGCCGAGTGCGTGGCGCTGAGGCAGTTTGAGACGTGGCGCGAGCGGTTCGCCGTGACGCAGAAGTTCTTTGAGCCGAGGTTTCAGGGCGCCGTCGAGGTTGGGCAGGCCATGATCAAGGCCGTGTTGGAAGGCGAGAAGGACTCGTGAGTGAGTGCCCGTGTTGGGGGAGGACGCCCGGCGACAGGTTGCCCCGGTTTAGCATTGCCGTAGCAATAGACACACACAGTCATATCGTCTCGTCCGTCTGGCTCACTAGTTACGCCTCTCCGGTGGGTGTACCGCAGCCCGAGCACGGCTGTCGTTAGGCCCTTTTCCCGTAGCCATGGCGGCTGCAGACGCCCTCTCTTGGCGTGGCAGGACGTCCCTTGAGGATGGGGTGCCAACTGAAGAAGGCCCGGGATTTGCGATGCTGGGGGGCTGGGAAGCTGCCCGAGGATCCCAAGAATTGGTCGCGATGCTGCCGGGACGAGCCACAGAAGTTGCGGGAGCCGCATGGGTTGTTGTCGGTCGAGGTTTGGGGCCACCAACTTCCGTTATTTGAGCCCCTCGTCTTAGCGGAATCTTGACAATGGGGCGCACAGGTTTCGGGCGAGTGTCTGCGGCGTGAGCGCGGGCCTGGTCCGTCTCATGCTGGAGCCCAGCAGGGCCGCCACGGCCGCTCACACCCGCAGCCCCTGACGGAGACGGAGTCTCGGCGGCCGGCCCCGAAGGCTCATGTTGCGCAGTGCTGGCCGGACTCGGATCACCGCCGGCTGTGACTGGCAAAGTCGCGTTGGCCTCCTCCACGGAGCCCGAGGACGGCGGCCCCCGCCTTCTCTTCCCCCCCAAAAACGCCCATCTCTCTGCGAGGGTTCCCGTTCCAGGTTTCCGGCGAGCCTCCCACTCCTTACTGAGCCTGAGGGGGAACTCAAATCCTGTTCGAAGCGCTGTTAGTCCAGGCAGATCACAAACGGTTGTGCTTCAGCCAACGTACTGCGCTCTACTATTGCCCGTATCGCTTCGGGGTGGGCGCTCGCCCCTTTCCCGTGCCTTTCAACCCATAGCAGTGCTCGGCGTGTCTTGAATCCCTTCTCCTCCACTAGGGATAGCGACGCACAGCCACCGAGAACCCGGAGCTCCCAGGACCTCCCTGACTCTCCGCAGTTCTTCTCGCGATTTTCAAAACCCGGTGCCGCCACCTCTAGAGGGGTGTTGAGATCCGGGTATCCCGCCAGGAAGCCTGTAAAACAATGCACGAGCTCATGTGCCACAGTAATGGCTCCATCGACCAATAGAGCGTCATAGTTCTCGCCGTGACGCTGTTGTAACGGATCGCCCGTTTCCCTGGCCTCGAGATACGACGACCGTGCCCAGGCTATGCACTCGAGCGCCTCGATTTGCCGGGTTGGTTAGCGCATGGAAGATGGCACGCGAGGGGGCAAGAAGGAGAGATCTCACCTCCAAGTCGAGCTCCATCTCTCCAGCATCCAGGGGATCCCATCGCTCCATGACGTTTGTGCCGTCCGTCACCACATTGTCCGATTTGCACCTCTCTCGAGCCCATGGCATCCATTTGTATCGTCTAAATGAGCCATACTCTTTTGACCCCGCAAGCCTGCTCGCGAGAGGGACACAGCGGTTGATACGGTCCACACGGACAGCGACGAAGCTGTGGCGGACGCGGCCGAGGAAGACTAAGGCCCACTTCTTCATCTCCTCGTGGCTCGGCCTATTCTTATACTTGCCTTGGTTCTCACGTCGTCCGCGTGGGTAGATGATCTTCTTTCCCTCCTTCCTCCATCGTTCGACGGCGCTGGCTCCAATGTCGACTAGCGCCCGGAAGGACACTGCGTCCTGACTCTCCAGCAGATCAAGAGCGAGGCTAACGACGCGGTACATGGCTCCCCGGATTGGGGGCTCCCAGACCTTGTTGCTCTCGGCCTCGCTGCCTCGAATGATCATCGGCAGCGTCGTTGGTCTTGGGGGCATGTCACCAGGGCCCTCGTGTGTGAATGGGATAGCATCAACGATTATGGGCGATCCAGGACGAGAGCGCCGGGGATCAGGGGCCGTGGGTCGAGTCGCCGAGAAGGAGACGGTGGACAGAATCCCGAGGGCGGACGGGTGGGACGATAGGCCGTAGGTGTAGTCGCCGAGGAAGGAGATAGTACAGAGAGTTCCGAGGGCGGGTAGACGGTGACAATGTTTACTGGCCCAGGAGGTGGTGTGTAGATTTTCTGAGGACGATTTGCCAAGGGATCGTGGAACGGAAATGAACCCCTGGTCATGCTCCTGGGGTCAGTTCTCATGTCTCCGGCATCTCTGGAGCCGCGGCCCATCTTCCTGTTATGCAAACGGGCCGACTGGCGAGCGGCGAGCGAGAGAAAACAACGTAGTTTGGTCGGGCGGTGCCAATCTGGGTGGGCAGAGATGTGCCGGCAGGGTCGGCAGAGTGATAAGGATTGGTTTTTCAGGTAGACTGGAAGAGCCACCGTGTATGTCTGAGAGAGGTTCTGGACGGACGCATGTCGCATGCGTCTAAGAGAGTTCGGAGAATACAAGCAACGGGCGAGAATGATACATATAGCCATACCCCTATTTCCTCGTCCCGCTCTCCCCGCCCATCCCGGCCGCGTCCAGCTCCCTGGGTTGAGACGCGCCTGTCTCATAAATTCCCAGAGACCCAGACAGCTGTCCGGGTTTCTGGAGGGCCGGTGAGCAGCGGCGTTTTCCACAGACACGGGCTCGAGACGGGCGAGCAGGGGCTGCAAACGGGACACCACAGACCAGACCAACACATGAAAGGAAGACATCAAAGTCAGCCTGGCGGATCGCGTCCTTGGACGGCCAGATATCAGCCAAATGTCGAAACTTCACAGTGCTCCGCAACTCGCGGCGGCCTCGCCGACGGTCCCCGCGCCACGGTTTCGACTTCAGACCGGCGGCTCTTACAGTTGCAAGTAGCAACATGAGCAGCGTCTGAACTGATTTGAACGGGCCAAGGCCCGCCCGCCCGCCAGTTCACAAACGGCCAAGGACGCAGCCCGATCCGATATCAAGCTCGACTCGCGGCCCGGGCCGGATCCGGGGCCGTCACTGTGGCGGCTCATATGGCCCGGCCCAGCCACATCGCAGGACCAACAGCCAACAGGGGGTGTCGCCTCGGCCCGTCACCCGCCAATCGAATGGCCATGTTGTGCCGCCTTGGTGAGCCGTCCTGCTGAGGGAGATAAGGTAGGTACCTTATTGTTGCGGGTATTTCTCCTTCCCCCCCCCGGAGCCCAATCTCCCGATTGCTTTCCACCACTTCACACCTCACAGCCTGTAAGTCTGAAGCATGGCCCGCCTCCGCTGACTCTGTTTGAGCACTTGCCGTACGATGCCAAAGACCAGTATCCCGACGGAGTTGCCGACATGGTCGGCTACTGGGCCGAGAATAGGATCCTTGGTGGCGTGGTCTTCTTTGACCGATCCGCGGCATGGGACGACAACAGCGCGCCCGAGCGGAATGTCTATCTTCATTCGGACCACGCCGGAGCCACCTTCAGAATCTGGCAAGTGCTAGACGAGCAACAGCAGATGCTACCCGACTTTCTCCTCTCCACGCCAGTCGGGGCTTGTCCCTTTCCGCTATCCTCCTCGGACAAGAACCTGACGCGTTTGATCCCGAGGACGCGACCGACAGCAACGTGTACAGAGACATTTGGGAGAGAGAAGAACCCGAGTCATTTGGCGGGAGAAGGCGTTGTGTTTGGACCGCCCTAGACTACCCAGAAAGAATTTTGGCGAGGCAAAACGATGTCGAATTTCAAATCTAGGTACCTGGGCATACCGGGCAAAGAGAAGTAGGTAAACCGGCCGAAATATTTGGACGAATTCAACCATCACTTTTTCGTCTCTACACCTTATGTGCAGGTAATCAGTGATATGATTTATCTATACTTGTTGCGGGGCCGCAGGACCTGTCTTCCTCAGCTGTCAACTTGCCTATGATTAAGTCCGTCCCAAGCTATGCCACGCCACCCCCAGCTCACCCCTTTGTTGTCTGATGTTCTGTCATCCCATCTTTCATCCGATCATGCCGCCGCTCCAAAACTTGAGTTCCACATTGCAATCACCAGTAGTAATAAAGTAGGTATGTACATTAACCCTCCTCGCTCACTGGCCACCCAGATGTGCCACACTTACTCCTCGGGCATGATCCAGATCCTGTCGCTCGAAAGAAAAAATCCCATGTCATGCCCGAGCTAAGGCACACCCATTCCAAATCGACTTTACAAAGGGACCTCCAGACCGTCGAATTAAGAGATGGGCCCTCGTCCTCTGGGCCTTCAAGCCACAAACCGACTAGCCATGCACTTCAAAATCAAAGATTCTTCTATCTCGCTAGCGAACTGATCTGAGCAAGTTTTCCGAGCCGGAACGCGCGTGTGTGTATGAGACGGGCTCTTGTCTTGCCCACTGTTGCACTGCGGTCCTCGAGTACATGTCCCCGCCTTCTGCTTCTCACATGGCGGCGATATGAGCATACTGAGTAGATACAGGACGGACAAAGAGGGAATCAAACTGTATGGACTAGTAAGTTGATTACTATTTCTAACAGCTCGTTGGCGACACACCGGGTTACACACCGAAAGTACTCCATCAGTTATGCTCCGCTCAAATCCACCCCAAAAATATCACCAGCTGTCACAACACAACACTCCAACCTCAACGCCAGCAAGCAAAACAAACAACGTTTGCGGAGAGCAACAGCACAAAGCAGAAGCCGACAGTTTTATGTAACACAAGCGCCCCGACTTTCCCAGACCAACGCTGCTTCCATGCTCAAGGTTCTTTTTCTAACACTGCTGTGGTTTTGTACGCCAAATCGCCCAAATAATACAATACTGCTGGCAAAGGAAGAACACCCGCTAGAATCACGCCTTGATCTGAGCCATCCTCTTGGACATGCTGTTGATCATGTTAGCATTCTTTGGTCCAGAAACATGACAAAGGGCGCCAACTTACAAGTCATAAAACGCAAACTGGTTGGGCGAGCTGCCGCACTCGTACACGAACCGGCTGGCCAGATAGCTGCCAAAGATGGCTCGCAGATACGAGTCAGGCACCCGGTGGATGATGGTGTCCAGGCCGATCTTCTCGATCAGCAGGTTCGGCAACGCATCCGCCAGCACGGCGCGGCGAACCGTCTCCTTCTCCCAGAGATCCGAGTGCTGAAGCTGCTCGTCAAGCGTTGTGATGGCCTGCGAGAGCTTGTCCGACAGGATAGACCGTGCGACGCCCGTCTGCTGGTTCTCGCGCCAGATGGCCTCGAACTCGAGCCGGGCATTCTCCTGGATCTTCTCCTGCACTGCCTTGACGTACGCCTTGTAGAACTCGGGCGCGTTGCCTCGCGCGTCGTGGCACATGTGCTTGACAAAGTTCTCGTCGTCAAAGCTGAGCGATGCAAGCACCTCGAGCGAGGAGCTGGTCACACCACCCTTGTTGGCGCTGGCGTCCTTGTACACGATGCAGCCGGCCTGCTCGAGACGCAGCTTGGCATCCTGCGTGATGAAGAGGTTGGCACCCTCGACAATGTACGGGATCGTCGACTTGCCCTCCTTGATCAGCTTATTGACCGAGACAAGGTCAATCGACTCGGGCCGGCCACCACATGGCACAAACATGTCAGTCAGGCCACTGTCCCGCAGGTGATAGGTGTTCCGGAAGGCTGTGCCGTTGTTGACAACCTCTCCGCTGGGCAGCGTAACGTTCATGTCATCGCACAGCACCCGGTAGCCGTCCTTGGACAGCTTGGACAGGTCAAAGTGCACAACCATCTGACGCTTCTTCGCGAGGCGGTGCAGCTCCTCCTTGTCGATTCCATTGGGATCAACAAGGACGCCCGAGCCGTCAACGATGGAGGTGTACTTCTCGTTGCTGAGAAGAATCTCGTTGCTTCCCAGGTCTCCGTCTGGGCCGCCCGTCTGCATCTTCCTGACCGTTGACGGGTCCAGGTTGAGCTTGCGGTAGATGCCCTTGACGTACTCGCGCACCGACAGCGTTGTCATGCCGTAAGCGTCGTGGGGGATACCGCCCAGCTTCGGCGATTTGCCAGTAAAGAACGACTTCCACCAGGGAGCGCCGCGGTTCCGGGCATGCTCCGTCGCCCAGTCAACCAGCTCGGCTGTGTTCTCATCCGGACCCATGAAGATGATCTCTTGCTTGCCGTAGAGATCGACAATGGGGTTCTTGATGCCCGGCGTCTCGGCTTTGAGCAGCAAGTCCAGAATGCTGTCAATGTACTTCTCAAACGCCTCGCGGGCCTTGTCCTGCTGCTTAGGGTCAAGCAAGATGACACCTTTGGAGCCGCCTTCGGGAATGTCCTTGTTCTTGCGCTGCTGCGTGCTGGCAAGACCGTAGTTCTCGTCGAAGAGATTGCGGGCGTTGATCGAGTACGCCTCCTTGCTGCGCGACTTGACGATGCGGATGCCGCCACGCGCAATGTCCTTGAAGCGCAGATGGAAGCCCCGAGATTCCGACGTGATGACGAGGAACATGCCATAGAGGCGCGTCGGATATTCGATCTCGGGGAGGAACGAGGGATCGAGCCGGAAGCTCAGGGCGACCTTCGTGGGGGTGAAATAGTTGGTCTTGAGGACAGCGTTGTTGAAGACGCGGAAGGCAGTCATGACCATTTCCTCGTGCTCGTTGGACACATCCTTGGTGATCTTGTCCTTCAACTTGGCGTCTGAAAGAACCTCCGTAACCGGCGTCGGGGCGATGCAGTGGCGGTCGAACCCGGGGCCGACCTTGAGGTGGACGCTGGCGAATGAGGCATACAGGGCACGGATGAGCTCCGAGTGCGAGCTGATAATCTCGAGGATGTAGTCGGGGGTGAAGGTTTCGGTGCGCAGACGCTTCTTCATCCTCGACAGGATCTCCGCATGGCCGTTGTTCTTGGGGTCGAGCGCAGCCACGAGAGACACGTACTCGGACCCAAGTCGGTTGAGGAAATGTTGCACGAACACCCACACGCAGTGCGCATAGATGGTCTCTTGCAAGCTCAGCTCGCCCGAGGCAAACAAGGTGTGCAACTTGGTCTGAGGCATGCAGTACAGAAGCGACACCTCTTGTGTGATCTGATGAATCGACTCCTCGATCGGGGGGTACTTGGAATCGGCGTTGGCGGCGGGGCGCAAGTAGATGCTCATGACGGTGATGCCGTTGGAGAACTGCTCGACGTACTTCCGGGAGCTCGTAACACCATAGTAGTGATAGAGGTCGCTCAGGGCGCTGAACATTCCCCTTGCTGTCCTCGAGCGGAAGGCGACGACCAACCGCTTCTCCCGCGAGCCTTCAATGTCGAAGACCTCGATGACCGGACCAGTCCGATTGACGGAGCTCTCAATGATCTCTTGGTAGATCTGCCTGGTGTTCTTTGTCGCCTTGGCGAGAAACATGCGGTCGCTGATGACCTCGAGCCGCGTCTCCTTAGGATCGGCATTGGGTTCAACGAACTGGCACTGGTAGACGAAATAGCAGCGCAGTGTCGCGTTGGAATCCGAATGCCCGAGGACACCGGGAGATCGGAACGTCTCGACGCGGAAGCGCTTCGATGTGTCGGTGCCGTCCAGGTACTTGGACTCGAGGCGGTGCTCGTATCTCGGTCCGTCGATGGTGGTCTTGCCGGGCTCACTCGTGTCGATGTAGATGGCGTGGTCTGACGCTTCCATGTCTAACCGGATCTCCTCCCGCTTGTCCTCGCGCGAGAAGGCGGCGACCTTGGCCGCATACAGCGATGTGATGTGGTTTGCGACGACCTCCGGGTTTTCTACTTGGAAATAGACATCGTCGATGCCCAGTTCGTTGTAGAACCACTCGATCTGGGTGTCGATCATGGCGTCGGGAATCCACCCACATTTTGCGATATGTGCCTTGACTGTTGGCATGTCAGTGCATTGCTCCGGTAACCGCAGACAGACAACATCAAAGACAACTAACCAAGTTTCATCTGCTCCTTCTTGCCCGTGAACTCGGGCGCAACGTAGCCAACAGTAGCTGAGCGCAGGACCCTGTGGCCGTTGCCGTTCACCTTGGGCATGAGAGGGTAGCTGACATGTGTCGGCTGGGGCGAGGGATGCCTCCCTGGCTCATCCCCTTTGATCTTGTCGACAAGTCGATTCGCAACACTCATGATTGCAGGGGAATTCGTCATGGTCTCGTCTGACGAGGCAAATGGATCCACGTACTCCGGGAAGCTAGACATGGGTAAGTCAGTCTTGATGGTCAAGCTGGACACGCGGCGCCCGCCGCCAATGGGGCTGACGAGCGCCGGCTGGATTGCCATGCCAGCCATAATCGTTGTGAGGTCAGAGAGGTCGGGGGGAGGATAAAAGGGAGACCGGCAAAGTTGCCTAGTATGGCTGACTGGGGCATGGAGGAGGGAGGGAAGGAGGGCTGCCGGAGGGCCCGCGAGGAGCGAGCACCGCCTTTGTAGAGAGGGAGGGTGAGAGCAGGAGCATGGCGTCGGTGTAAGCGGGCGTGAGGTTGTTTGCTGGTGGCAGCGGCGAGCAAATGGCCGTTATCGAGACCCTCATGGCTGGTCCCTGATGGCTGGTCGCAGCGAGCAGGTTTGGCATGTGGGAAGGACAGGAACGTCAGCGACAACCGGCCCTGCCATGCCCCCTGCCCCCGTATCAGGTCGACAAACCGCCACTTCCGGGATCGGAAAATCCAGGAGCATCACGAATATCGTGACACAGGACAGGAATGAAGAGTGACACGGCAACAAGGTGTCGACACCCGGCCGCCCAGATTGCCAATTGGATCTCGGCAGCTCGGTGAGAACAAACGTTGTTCGTTTCCGGGGCAGTTGGTTCCGGCCATGCTCACCGCTCCCCAACCTCTGCTCGTGCTCGTCCTCGGATGTGACTCTTTCCAGATAAGAGAGATAAGATGCTCGGTTTCTCGAGACACCAGCCCCTTTTTTCTGGGATGTGCAGTGTGCATGTTGGTGGTGGAGCAATAGATGGTCAGACATACCTTCTCTTGGCCTGAGATCGGCTTGGTGGTTATTCGCTGGACACTGCTTCGGCTGGGTTTGCCGCGTGCCGTGTCGTATGTGAGCCGTTGATATCGATGCGGCAGCTGTTATCGCGAGGCAATCAGCTTCTGGCGAGTGAGACAGGCACGGAGAGGCGTTGGTTGCGGCGCTGCTGTCCGAGAGGCAGATGCAACGCGATAAGGCAGAGGGAGAGTGTTTGAGTGTCTCGTTACCTCAGATATGAAGACGGGATGGGCAAAGAAGCCGATCCAGGGGGAACAAAGCGCTGCAACCGCTTGTTTCTGTAACGGGCCGAAACCAGGTTCCAGAAATCAAATCTGTGGTCTGGCCGGGAAGAGGCTCAGATGAGATGAAATTCAGGCGAGACAGCGGATTTGTCTGCAATCGGATCGGAGGGAACCTGGAAGGAACTTGGAGATCAGATGTTTCGTCAGCCTGCCGGTTTTGGAAGGAATGGGGCTGGCCTCTAAGCCAAAGGCGAGGGCCAAATGGAAAGGGCGATGCCCTCCAAAGCAGGGAATTGAGCATTGGTAGCTCTATTGCCAGGCAGCTCTAATTAATGCAATTGGACAGATTGCATCTCGCTCTGGCTTTGCTGAGCTCCGCCCGACTTATTTCTCGCCATCTCTGACGAGGTCGTGACTGGGGACTCCGCAACAACCGCAAACAACCGCAGCTCGTGAGTTTTTTTTGGTGCCACTGGGCAGCTCGCACAGCCATTGCAGCTGACTGATAAGGCCAATTCCGCCTCAATATAGACGCGGAAGCTGAAGTCTGAAGACGGGACGGAGCAGGGAAGGGGAGGGGCAGACGCATCAGGTACGAAGACCAACTGCGAGATCGACGTCACCGAGCAGGGCCTAGGGCACAGGAACCGAAAAGAGTGTGTAAGCTTGGTACCTTTTTTGCGACGCAGGAATGTTGCACAGGAGATAAGGCCGGCGGCAATGTTTGGTTGCAAATGCTGATAAGAGAGTGTCTGAAAATAGGCACAGGGAGTCGGTTCGGGCCTTTGTGATGGTGTTGAGTCAAACCAAGGATGGATGTTGACTTGGGATTTGATGTGATGGGCACTGGGATGAGACGCAAGCACTCAGCGTCTGGCGATGGGCACGCCACCCATTTATATGCTGGGGAACTGCCGTCATCTTGGACAGCAGCTTGGACGGCGAGGATGCTCTCAAGAATTCTCTTCTCCAGGATTGGCACTGTACCCGTTGTCTCCGCAGGGCTGGGAAAGTCCCAAAAGGAAGGAGTTGCCTGCAGAAACTGGTGTCGTGATGACATTGCGCGGCGCTCTGACAAACGAAATTCGGGCGTCTAGGCCAAAAGGGGCAACTAAGAGCCACTGCTGATTGGGTCACAAGGACGGTGCCTGGATGCCCAACAAAAGAGTACGTACCTCGCTGCCACCCGGTGGCCCCGGAGCGGCTATTCGAGGTTCTGGGGTAACGTAACCGGTAAGTGAAAATGGAGATGGAGTGGCTCTCTTGCTCGTATGCCCGAGTTTTATTGGTATCTACAGAGTACGTATCTTTTTGTCTATTCTAGGCCTGTGTTGAGGGAATTGTTTGTCTCCTTTGGAGAGGTACTCGAAGGCTCAAGTTGGGTTGCGTTGTCGTGTTCTGCCGCAAGAGTCTAGCGCGCTGGTCCGAATATCGAAACAAGCCCAGTCGAGACTGCACATCGAAGGGGGCAGGCCTCGATCCGCAAACGTGCACCTCGCAATTCGGCTGCTGCACCCATGCTCAGGAACGGGCGGAAACCGTTGCACGTTCTGGAAATCCTTTGGAGGAACCAAGGGGAATGGAATTACGTACTCGTACCGATGCATGTACACTACTCATCCAGCTTGACGGAGGAGACAGTCTTCTACGAGGGGATCGCACTCAGGGGCAGAACATGCTGGTCTGTGTAAGTGGTGATCTGCGACCCACAACGGCATGGCGAGAGCAACACACACAGTGAGTGTTCGACACCAACACAAAACACACGCAACTAATCCAAAGTCCAACTCCGTGGAACTCGCACTCGGGTCAGCTCTTTACCAATGGATTACCCATCACCCAAACGTGACAAGAGGACAGGGTTACGAGATGGGACGCCATCACGCTGTGCAACCCATCAATGCCTCTTACCGCCTCTTCGTCTGACAGATCCAATGGCAGTGGCATCATGGACCCCCAGGTTGTTCTCATCGGCAGCTGGACAGTCAGAGTCAGAAAACCCCTTCAGGAGAGCTCAGTCCGGACGGGAGTGCGGTGTGTTGGGGTCTCAGCGCGCGCGCGCAAACCGGTCCCGTGACTGCGGAATACGTAAAAAAAGACAGGCCCCTGCTGCCCTGGACGCCAGGACCCAGCTCCGTTGTGGCTGATCAGGCGGGCGCGCAGGTGCCCCGCCATTTCCATTACTCCCCGGATTCCCCAAGAGCTAGACACTGCGTCTCGCATCAAGTAAAATGGGGGTAATGGAAACTTAATTTTCTGCATTTCATATCCGCCGGTCTGTTCCTGACGTTGCACGGGACCAGCCGCTTTACGAATCCAGCAAGCCGTTTCCAGGTTCCTCGATGCCCGGAAGCGGTGGAATTCAAACCGTGTCGCGGATGAGGGGCTAAGAACCACACAGGCCACCCGACGTCACTAACCCCATCCCCACCAGGAAGCTTGTCAGAATTGACCGCCGCAGTGCCGGCCGGGACGCCGGACGTCAATTGATGGCTCGATGAGGTCCCAGGGGCATGGGGCTTGTTTCGGATCCTCGTTCCCGGATGGATGCAGTGGAACAGGCCAAGCGCGGAGAAAAGCTCTGTTGTCCTCGTGCCGGCAGACAGACTCGCAGCTCTGGATTGGAGACCACATTGGCAGGGTCACGGGGTGTGCCGAGAGATTGGCATTGACGCTCAGCGAGCCGCCGCGGGTGTCCATCCCTGCCAAGCGCTTCCAGACCCTCTCCAGCTGCTCCACGTTTGGGGCTTCACTGCCATGATTCGGCCCCTCAATTCCTCAAAATAAAACAAACAAAACAAGACACCGTATTTATGCGTTGCTTACAGGACGTTGCCTTCGTTGCTGCTGACTTATCAAATGAGACTAACTCATAGGGGATAACATTCTAAAGTGACGGAATCCTGTCGGTCGGCTGACTGTCCCGTGCTTCATATTTGCGTGAGTTTCTTCAGCGGCCTCCCAGCGGCCACCTGTCTTCAGCTCAACACTCGAATCAACCCTGGAAACTGGTGACTAACATCTGCAACCCGACATCCCGATGCCTGGTCATCAAGTATGTACTTTTACTTTTTCAGCGAAGAAGGTGTCATATGATGCGAGGAGCACGGCGGCAGTCCATTGTCAAGACGCAATCCCGTCCGTTTGCCGCATCATCAGCTCTGTTGCACCTTCGAGACCAGATCACCGCCGTCAATGAGTTTACACCCAGTCGGGTACGGGCAATGCCTTTGATGGAAGCCCTGCTGACGCACCCGCCGGGAGACGGAAGACACCTAAAGATATCCATGGCTACCTTAGTGCACGTTGGCCGCGGGTCGCTCGAGACGAAACAAGCGTTTCTTTTTGCATCCATCAGCACAGGATCCAACGCTGACCACGGGGTGGTGAGTGCCGCACCGTCTTCCTCGCCGTCTGACATTCCCTGGCTCTTCTGGATAGCTCTTGGACCTTCCTGGTGAAGATCCGGAGAGGGTCATACCTGGTCCAAGCTTGATGTGGCCATGAGCATACCCAGACGAGTTAGGATCCCAGAATAGCTGAGTCGCAGCCGGGAGGAGGAGGCCTGGCCCGGCCGGATGGCGAGCTTTTGTGCGGGTGGCGTCGACTGTTTCCGGGTCCCGGGCTGCCTCAAAGCCCGTCGACCAGAAGAAAGCCAGAACGGCCCGATGTGAAAGGCCGTTTCTGTCTTGGGGCTTTACCGAGCCTCCGTCGACACCCCCAAAAAAAGACGCGCCGACGCCAATGGCGACGACTGGCGGGGCAAAAGCATCGAAGGTTCCACTGTGGGTTCTCCCGCTGCTTGCCGCTCCCCGGTTTTCTTGGCGACGGCCCAAGGATCGGGCCAACGGCCGATGTGGTGCAAAAACCGATTCATGTCCTGCATGGAGGGGAACTGCTTATGGTGGGGCAATCCAAGACTCCAATTGCCGCCCTGCCTCGACCCCGCGTGCTTTTCTCGATTTTGACAAGATACGGTGGTCGGCCTATGAGACTTTGAGCTTGTGTCGTTCAGGTTGAGCTACCTAACAGCAACCCCTTTTCGTCTGTCTCACACCTCTGAGAGCGCTGCCCACCCAAGACTTTCCAAGACATTGGTCCTTTTCTGTGCTCCCCCACGTCTCGCAGGTCATTGCGGCAACTTCCGCAACCACAGCAAAGATGAGCCCTCCTAGCACTTCCGCCATCGCGGACGCAAGGGAGAAAGCTCGGGCATTGGACCGGGATGACCCGCTCGCGTTTACGCGGAGCGAATTCAACATCCCGACCAAGACCCAGATAGCCAGTACCCGCTTGCCCGACTCAGGTGCGACAGCTCACTGCTCTGGCCAACCTTGTAATTGCAGCTTGAGGTGGGCAGCTAATGATGTTGTCTCGTGAGCGCAGCGACGACGGCAGCCGGGCCTGGCGATGACTCCAATGACAAATGCGTCTACCTCTGCGGTAACTCTCTGGGCCTCCAGCCCAAGCGGACGCAAACCCGCCTTAACCAGTACCTCGCGACCTGGGCAACCCAAGGAGTCCAGGGCCACTTCAAACCCCTCGAGGAATCGCCGCTGCCGACATGGCTCGATGCCGATGAGCGAGCAGCCCAGCTCATCGCCCCGATCGTGGGTGCCTCAGAGGCAGAGGTGGCCGTCATGCAGACGCTGACAGCCAACCTCCACCTCCTCATGTCGGCCTTCTACCGGCCGGACATCAACGGAAAACACAAAATCATACTCGAGAGCAAGGCGTTCCCCAGTGACCATGTAACGCCCCCCTCACCTGGACTCCCCGTCCTCCGATGTACAACCCGCTAACCTCCGGGATCAGTTCGCAGTCGAAACCCAGCTCCGCCACCACGGCCTCGACCCCTCCACCTCCATGGTAACCCTCACCTCGCAGACCAACCCCGAAGACAACATCCTCACGACCGACGAGATCCTCTCCGCCATCACCACCCACGCCTCCACCACCGCCCTCCTCCTCCTCCCGGGCATCCAATACTACACCGGCCAGCTCCTCGACATCCCCACCATCACCGCCCACGCCCGCGCCCACCAAATCTTTGTCATCTGGGACCTCGCCCACGCCGTCGGCAACGTGCCCCTCCGCCTGCACGACTGGCACGTCGACGCCGCCGCCTGGTGCAGCTACAAGTACCTCAACTCGGGCCCCGGCTGCATCGGCGGCATGTTCGTCCACGAGGACAACAGCAGCGTCACGCGGCCCATCACCGACGACAAGCCCGAGGAAGGCTACACCAACCGCCTGGCGGGCTGGTGGGGCAACGACAAGGGCACGCGCTTCGTCATGGCCAACAAGTTCCACCCCGTCAAGGGCGCCGCCGGGTTCCAGCTGAGCAACCCGAGCATTCTCGACATCACCAGCCTGTCGGCGTCGCTGGAGGTGTTTGGCCTCGCCGGTGGGGTGGGGGCGTTGAGGGAGAAGTCGGTGAGGCTGACGGCGTTTCTGGAGGAGCTCTTGGAGACAGGGGTTGCCGCGGAGGAGAGAGCGCTTTTCAGGATCATCACGCCGCGGGATCCGCTCCAGCGGGGCGCGCAGCTGAGTTTGATGCTGAAGGGGGGTCTGTTGGAGACGGTGATGCGCGAGCTGGAGAGGAGGGGGGTCATTGTGGACGAGCGGAAGCCGGATGTTATTCGGGTCGCGCCCGCGCCGTTGTACAATTCGTTTGAGGACTGCGTGGGGTTCGTGGCGGCGTTTGGGGAGGCGTTGGCGGTGGCTCGGAAGGGGTTGGCTTGAGACGAAAAGGAGAAGAGGGGGAATGTGTGCTGATTAGTTGAGATGTGGTCGAATAGAATAGACAGAAACTGACTTGGTAGACAACCTTGGCCGTCTTTTGTGAGTGAAGCCAGTAAAATACTCTACTGCTCTGGTGAAGAGAGGGGAAAGAATATACACAAGTAATCATGTGTGACAAGGCCGAATGTTTTGAACCCTGCGCCACTTACGCAACACCCTTATGCTATGTATGCCAGAAGGGTTCACAGAGACGCCAGCCTGAGTGAGCCCTTGTGTGATTTCACAACCAAGTTCCGTTTAAGACCTCGTATGTGTAACAGCAATTCGGTCACCACTATCTTCGAGCTCACTTCTCAAGACTCAACCCGTCTCTGCATCAAACAACAGCATCAGGTCTCACTTTCTTCATCCGTCTCAGAAAATAAACTCTGGTTCTGTCCCTGTCCCATGCAAAGCTTCGAGTCTGCGTCATCCTTTCTCTCCAGCCCACTGATCTCTCACCAACAACAGTTCAACATCAACATCCGCGTCAATGGATAGAGATCCGAACCAGCTGAGAGTGTGCCCAAAAGGAGCTAAAAACATACAACACTCGGCATTCGCTGGTCGTCACCGACCCAACTACTACTCGAGCCCTTGTTGACTTTTCGAGGGGAGAGCGGACGGGATCCCGAGGTTTCCAACAGGTATGGTCGTATGTGACAGACTTTTGGTGGGAGCTCGGTGATATTCGAAGGTGCCATGATCGGTGAGCGTGGGAGAAAGCCATGAAGACCCCCAGTCTTGCAGGGGCAATCAGATGTTGAGAATTGCTAGCAGAGCTAGGTACGTGCGTGTTAATATTGACGAGGTAGCAGGGCTAATCTCAGGAAATGGAGGTTCATGGTCTTTAACCAACTCTCCTCATGAGGAGGACGGAGTCTCGTATCGAGGAAGCAGCAGAGAGTGGCTGTACACAGTAATGTATTGTTGTACTCGGCCAAGGTGCAGCAGGGCTTCTTGTCGGTTATGAATACCCAAAGCTGTTTGGGGGATCAAAGCCGGCATCGTTTGCGAGAAGATGCTAGGCTGGTGTCTGTGAAGTCTTGAGTGTGGAGATGTAGAAACCAGTGGCGAAGTACCGGAAAAGTGAGAGACAAGTCTCAAAGCAAGCAGGTAGACAGAAACAACCACAATGCACTTGACAACTCCAGGCCCGCGAATCGCTTTGATTTCCTCATCACTGTGTTGATGCTCGTGCCTATCACCGTGGTCTGAGCGAAACGGAGGTATTATTTTGATTGCCCATCCCAAGCCCGTCGAGTCGTCGCAGTAAACCCGGAGCCACCTGGCAGATGGTTTCGTCAATTCATTCCCGCTCAGTCCCAGAAACATCTCCCGTCCAACGCCCGCAGAGAAACCCCGGTAGACCGAAGTCGACTGCTGCCCATTTTGCCCGTGACGAAGGAGGCCGCAATTGTATTCACTAGCTCGGGTGGGTGCTAGGCAATCGCAGACAAATAGCAGACCTTTCCCTAAGACCGCCTGAGATGCTCCAAAACACAGAAAGAATTTGCCCCATGGTTGTCGACCGCCGTTTAGACCTCCGTCGTGACCTTCGCCTTGGCGTTGGTGACCTTGACACCTAATTGCTTCGCCCGCGCGATGATGTCGACGCGCTTCCGCGAGGAGACGTTGTGGGCGATCCTGGAGATCTCGTGTTAGCCTTGCCTTCCACCAGGTTACACGCCCAAATCCCAATGCCATTGGCGCCGGTTTCGCTTCATGTTCGGGGAGAGACGTTACGTACTCGGCGGCGTAGGTCTTGTTGTGCATGAGGAGGAGCTCGACGTCCTTGACGTTGCTGACAAGGAAAGCCTTGTGGCCCGAGGGCATCATGTGGCGGGTCTTCTTGTTGGAGCCATAGCCGATCTAGAAGTCGCAACCGACCATGTTAGCCGTTGATTCTCGGTTCGTCGCGGACGGCCCAGCAAATCTCGAATCCCATCATCACCCCCACCATCTCCTCGACCCAGCCGTCCGCCTCGAAAGAAACCCAAAATCGTGACCACGTACCGAGGGCATGGCAAGGTTGCCCTTGAACCGTCTCCGGACACGGTTGTCAATACCCTTGGGCTTGCGCCATGCCGAGTCGACACGCATAAAGCGGTCGCTCTGGTGGCGCATGAAGCCCTTGGTGCCTGCAAATCGACATGCTCGTCAACATTCGTGTCCTCAAAAATCCGTCGCCGACGTGAAATGTAGAACCCCGGCTCGAATGATGCGGGAAGTGGTGTAGTTCGTTCGGGGACTCAATCGGTGGGAATATGCAGGCTCGACGTACGCTTCTTCACGATCGGGATGTGCTTCTTAGCGGCAACCATCTGTGCGATTTGTTAGAATAAACCCAGACTGGCAATACCAAGCTGACAACAGCAGCGGGAGGGCAGAACTGTACCTTGACGGTATTGTTGTCGGTGATGGGCGAATTTGGCGTCGTCACGGTCCGGACCTACCTTAGGAAAAATTCCAGAAATTGGATGAGCTGGTGGGCTTAGGGTTGTGCGAAAATTGTTAAGGCTGGGTGGCCAGTGCGTCTGCCTGGCCAATTTGGGCTTGGCAACAGGGATTGGCAGAAAGTGGGCCAACCTTGAGGGGGTCTTATCGATAACATAATCTTTGGAGAGGGGCTTTCAGTTTTTGTGAGCGTGGTTCGGAGTGAACTGCCGCTCTTTTGCACGTTGTGTAACGAGAACAACGCTTCATGAAGCTTTAGACTGTATTCTGTCCGGAAGTGAGATATGATTCACGTCGCTCGCAGAAGGACTCAGAACAAAACATCGACACGTGATGTTTGTCAAGGTCATTAAATCGTGCCTTGGTCTAGATGAAAGAGCGATTCCCAGCGAGAAGAACGAGCAACTCTGCCCCTCAAGAGTTGCTTGCCACGTTGTCCTGTCTATGGTTGACAATATGAAGCCATCCCTGCCATGCCGCCTGCCTCGGCGCGCCCAACTGCGGCCAGAAACGGGACGTCCTTGTTTAGTGTGTTGGGAACCCCGGGTATCCAAGCGGCCACCGCCGCTTCGAGGGCTCGGTAAGTGGGTAGGGTTGCACTGAGCAGCCTGTTGCCGCTCTGATGTTGAAGGCTCTGCGCGGAAGAGCCTCCTGAACCTGGATCTTCAGGGAGCCTGCTTACATACTTGTGCCCCCCGCCCACCATGATTCGACCGCGAGTAGGTGTCGGTTTCATTGCGGATCGGTATGGAGACGCAGACTGGCTTATTGTGTGGCACACTGCGGGCCAGCCTCCTCCTCTTCATCATCCTCCCACTCGCCTCCATACCTGGGGTCGCCTTGGTGGGCACCCATCTGTAGTACCTGTTAGCTTCGATACCGTTTGTTGCGTTGTCCGCTGAGGGAGTCTCACCTTCTCAATGTCGGCATCCTCTTCGTATTGAACCTCATCCACCTCGTCGGCCTGGATGGGCGCCGCGGGAGGGGGGAGAAGCTTTTGAAGACTTTCGTAGTCGCCATCCTTCGACAGCCAGCCATCCTCGGGGAACTCAACCTTGACGAGGAGGTACAAATCGCCCTTGCTGTCTCCACGCTTAAAGGGCATGCCCTCGCCAGCGACCTTGAGCACATCGCCGGGGCGGAGGATCTTGCCACGCGGGTGGTTGATGTGAATACCGCGGCCATCAAGGTGCTTCAGAACAACGCGCGAGAAGCCGGACAGAGCTTCGGCCAGGGTGACGTTCAGGTCGGCCGACAGATCGTGGCCGATGCGGGTGAAGTGGTCATGCGGCTCCTCGACGAGATGGAAGATCAGGTCGCCGGGCGTCATGTCCGGCAGCTGATCGGCCTCGCCCTCGAGCACAATCCGCTCACCCTGCATGGAGCCACGGGGGATGTAGAGCTCCAAGGCCTTGGTTTCCTTGACTGTCCGCTTGCCCTTGCACTTCTTGCAGCGGTCTTTCTCCTTGTAGTACATGCCGGACCCTTGGCAGTGGTCGCAGGGAATGACCTCCTTGCGGACGAGACCGGGACCGATCTGGCGGAAGGCCTCCTGGCGGCCGTGTCCGCGGCAGCGGTCGCACTGGTTGGGCTTGACCTTGTCCTTTGCGCCGGTACCCTTGCACTGGCCGCAAATGACCTGCTTCTCGGCGGCGAACTTGACCGTCTTGCCCTTGTAGAGCTCTTCGAGAGTGACCTTGTATGGCTGTTCCTCGTCGGGGCTGCGTCTAGGGCGGCGAGGACCGCCGCCGGGCATACCGCCCATGTTCATACCAAACATTTGGGAGAGGATGTCGTTGAGGTCGACCTCGGCTCCTCCCGGCCCGCCCCGCGAAGGGTCGAAGGCGGCCATGCCGTGGGTATCATAGAGGTGGCGCTTTTCATCGTCGCGGAGGATCTCGTAGGCTTGCGTGATCGCCTTGAACTTGGCCTCAGACTCGGCGCGGATTTCTTCGGGTACCTTGTCGGGATGATGTTGCAGCGCCAACTGTGCAGAGTCAGCCCTGTTTGTTTCTCAGTGCCTTGTCGAGCCGAGAGGGGGACTAACCTTCCGATAAGCCTTCTTGATGTCGTTGGGGCTGGCAGACTTGTCCACGCCGAGGAGGGCTGTAGATTACAAATCGAAAGTCAGTATGGCGCTGCAGAGGTGTGCGCAACGGCTGAGGCTTGGTGTGGCGTACCGTAGAGATCCAGATCCTCGTCCGCGCTGCTGCCCGGGCCGCCGTCCATGTTTCGCTAATTTTCTTGAGGCTTCCTCAATATGAATGACCAACACCGGCAGGTCGCAAAATCTGGGCGACAGGGTAAAGTGGCAGGACGACGCGGAAAAGGCGATGGCGGGGTGGTTTGGCGGAGGACCCTGCAGTGGATGGGGAGCCTTGTTTGGAGGGATGGGTGGTGTTGGAAATTTTAGCCAGCCGCCTGCAGCAACAGCAGGAGCCCCACGTTGAAAAGGGAACCTCTGGGAACCTGACTGCCACTCGACGCTGTTGGACCTTGGCCGAAGGGAAGTGCCATTTCCAGGACCAGATAACCAAAAGCCATATCCAATGTCTCGGTTTCATAAAACGACCAACAAAACCTTTGAAGCCCTCTTAGCCGTGTCATATCTCAGATCAGCATCTCCCACTTCCCGCGTGGCCCAGTCTTTCAGTTGAAGGGAGCTGGAGTAAAGTAGGGTTCCAGATCCCATGTCCCATGCCATTCATTGCCCAGTAACTACAGCACTGATACCCAACACATGACAAAGTGCCTTGTCTTTGTGAGACATGTCGTACTCAGTGTCATATGTGCGTAGGAACCCCAGATGCCCGCCAACGCCGTCAACTGGCTGCATCGACAGGGAAGATGGACGAGGGGTTACGTGAACCAGCAGCATTTCTGGCAGGCGGTCTGGGTGTTATCAGGGGACCCACCCTTTCTGAGGTACCGCGCACCGCCACACGGTTTCTGCATCTCAGCCTCCTCACCCCTGCTTCGTTCGAGAGTCTGAGATTGAATTGGGACTGAGATGTGGCTGAACTCATCAACAAGTCCACCAGCCAAACACCAGGCCAGCAGATGCTTCATCAGCAACCCCGTCGCTCCCGGGGGCAATGGAAAAGCTTGCTGTAAGAGGCAGAGGTCTCCTGAGGAGGCCACTGTCCTCAACGTGCACCCGATGGGGGGCCACTCCTCTCTCACTCCCGTCCCAATGGCGACCCTTCTCATGCCCTTCTCGTCTGTCAGCCAAGCACGCTCCCCAGGACCGCTTTAAGCTGCCTGACACGCCATGTCGGACCCGATTTGCACCCTCACCCACAGGCTACCTGCATCTGGGCTCGCTGCGAACCCTGTTGTACAACTACCTCTTGGCCAGGGCAACAGGAGGCCAGTTCCTCTTGCGCATCGAGGACACCGACCAGGTGAGATGATGTGTCTTGCTGCGCCCTTTGCAGCCTGCTGGGTCAGGTTGCTTACATATTTCTGCTTAGACGCGTCTGGTGGAAGATGCAGAGGAGAGGCTGTATCAAGACCTGGAATGGCTGGGGCTGGCCCCCGATGAGGGTGAGCTTTGGGTCCCCTTGTCACCCGACGTGGCCGCTTACACCTTTGTCAGGTCCCAACAACGAAGGTCCATACGGGCCATACAGACAGGTCAGCCCGGTTTTCCCGCCGATTTCCAGAGTTACTCCAAGCTAACTGTCCCAGTCGGAAAGACTGCCGCACTATCATGAGCACGCGGACAAGTTGATCCGCGACGGAAAGGCCTACAGGTGCTTTTGTACCCCGGAGTCATTGGAGGAGGCAAAGGCTATGTCCGCAGAGCTTGGCCAGTCCACTGCCTACCCGGGCACATGTCGCAGCATCTCCCCTGACGCGTCTGATGACCGTGCCAACAAGGGGGAAAGGTTTGCTGTGCGATTCAAGAGTTCTGAGAAGCCCATCATGATCCACGACATTGTTTACAACCGCTTCCAGAAGAAGGACGCCGAGGAGGACTTCATCATCATGAAGCGTGATAATTTCCCCACCTACCACTTTGCCAACGTTGTCGACGACCACCTCATGAAGATCACCCATGTCATCCGGGGCGCTGTAAGTCTACTTGCACACTCCGCTCCTGCGGACTCACTGGCACATTGTCTCACATTCATAGGAATGGCTTGTTTCCACGCCAAAGCACGTCGAACTGTACAATGCATTCGGCTGGCAGCCCCCTCAGTTTGCCCACGTTGGTCTTCTTGTCGACAAGAACCGGCAGAAGCTGAGCAAACGTGACAACTCGGCCAACATGGAGTTCTACAAAAAGGGCCACATCCTTCCGCCCGCTCTCACCAACTTTGCCGCCTTGCTGGGCTGGCGAGCGCCACCTATAAACAAGGGCGACGTCATGACCCTGAAGGAGATGGCCGACAATGTGAGTGACCTGGCACCACAAACCAACACCCCCCCGCCGTTCTCGGTGCCTGACAATGCATCCTCTCTCAGTTCTCCCTCAAGTTCAGCAAAGGCGACATCATCGTCTCTCTGCTCAAACTCCCGCACCTCCAAGACAAGCACTTCCAGCGCGTCGCCGAATCCAAAGACCCAGCCGACTCGGCCCTCGTCGAGTCTCACTTCCTCGCCCCCCTCGAGCGCGCCATCCGCGACGTCGAGACCCTCAAGGCCAAAGCCGCCGTGGCCGCTCCCGGCGCCGCCCATACCTCTGACCTCGGCAGCCGTCTTCTCCACACCCCCATCCTCGAGGAGCGCTTCCGCAGCGTCCTCACCAGCGTCGTCCTGGGCGCCCGGCTGCCCCTCTCGGCCCCGGCCGACCGCTTCGCCCACGCCGTGTGGCGGCTGCGGTACTACCTCTGGGGGGTGCCGTCGCACGTGCTCCAGCGCCAGCTCCGCGGCGGCGAGCTCGAGCCCGTCGTGCCGCGGGACGGGGGCGCCCCGCGGCTGGCCGAGGCCGTGGCCTTCCTGCACCGAAAGTTCGTGGGCGTCGCCGAGGGCGACTGGAACCACAAGGTGATTGACCAGGCGATGCGTGAGGTCATCCAGGACGCCGAGTACTCCGCGTGCCTTGGTGGCGGCGACAACGCGCAGCTCCAGGTGTACAAGCCGCTGCGGTGGGCGATGCTGGCGTTGGACAAGGGCTTGGGGCTCTCTCAGGCTCTCGAGGTCCTGGGCAAGGAGGAGTGTCTGCGGCGGTTGGACGTCGCCAGGGAGGCTGCTGAGCTGGTGGCTGCTCAACCGTCTGTTCAGACGTCGGTTGTCGGGGAGTCACAGGTAAAGACAGTGGGACAAGACGGGCCGCAGTCCATGGAGGAATGGGGCCAATATTTTGGGCTGGCAGAAACGGCGAAAGAAGAGGACTAGAGTTAACGGGTAGACAAGGAGTCGGGGAGCCAGCGGGGTCTACATGGAAATGGATGTACGATACATAGTGGAAGAGGAAGAGGTTCGGCGGACCGACAAGAAGTCAGGAGAGTTCGCGGCTCTAGCTGGAATGTACAATATCAACACCCCCTGCCTTTTCATGCTCCCATTTGCCTCGTGCGCCATCTAGTGTATCATCAATTCGTTATCCCATGATTCCCAACCTGCCACGACATGCCTTATGCACTCCCACCACCACCACCACCGCCACTACTAAAAATCTGCGCCTTCACCTCGGCCGCCATCAACCCGGCCCTCTCCTTGGCCGCGATCTGCCCAACATCCTGCACAATCTTCTCCACCACCTGGTCCGCGCCCTTCCCACCCACACCACC
>Ga0247824_10000082_pt1 | contig 35959 bp, 29 predicted proteins | sample 13C_PalmiticAcid_FD_194412 | JGI IMG/M metagenome (GOLD analysis project Ga0247824, IMG submission 194412) | Soil microbial communities from agricultural site in Penn Yan, New York, United States - 13C_PalmiticAcid_Day48 | ecosystem: Environmental > Terrestrial > Soil > Agricultural land...
CTCCATTACTTTCACTATCGTCCTCATGCTCTTCATCCCGATCCCTTGTCTTTTTCTTTCTTTCTTTCTTTCTTTCTTTCTTTCTTTCTTTCTTTCTTTCTTTCTTTCTTTCTTTCTTTCTTTCTTCTTTATTCATCAAAATATAAAATAAAAATACAGTATAAAGCCTTGAAGGTACCTTATTTGTTGCGTCAATTCTATTGCTACCAGGCCACTGTGGCATACTGTATCGGCACCCTGAGGACGGCGTCGTGAAAAGGAAAAGGTGTCAGTGGTCAGGACTAGCGGCGCCGTCACCAGATTGAGAGCCACATCGGGGATCAAGGACTCGCAACGCACACACTGCAAGAGGAAAGCATCATTTGTTTAGTTACATGATTGGAGCACCACGTCTCTGAGAAAATCCCAAGTTCAAATGTGGTGGTCGAATCCAACCCTAACCCTGAACCCCTGGATCCAAATCCGGCACTCACGCGGACTGAGAGAGGATGTAGATCTCGCCCTCGGCGCTGTTGTCGCTGCCAACAAACAAACCCCTTCCAGCAGGATCCCAAGCGGCAGCAGTCAGACGGAAGCAGTTGCTCTGTGTGAGGCCGTTGGCGGTGCAGCTGCCCGGATTCGGCGTGGAGAAGATGTCGGTGTACCCAGTCTTGGAATCAGCCGGCGCCACGGGCTCGTAACTCCCATCGGCGTTCTTTTGGAAGGCGATTCTGACAATTTTAAAACCAGTAGCTGGCTGCCGGTCCCAGGAGCCGTGAAAAGCCACGTACATGTTCTTTGCGTCGGTGTCGAAGGTGTTCCAGATCGGGGCCGAGTGCGCTTGGAACGACAGCCTCGGCGGGATCGCTTTGCCGTTGCACGTGGCGTCATTGTATGAGCTGTTAGGCGACACGACAAAGTTGCTGCCTGTCTTGAGGCCCTGGAAGCTCGAGGGGTCCCAGACGGCAAAGCAGGTCGGGTAGCCGTACCATGCGTTGCGGGTTGTGAGGGGGTTTCCGACTGCGAGAGTTGGTCAGCTTTGGCGGCTCTCAACGGCAATTATTCGGGCTATCCTCACGGTTGTTTAGCTCCTCGGCCGGGTTGTCAATGTGAATGTCCCGGCGCTGACCGTTTTCTGTGCGGGTAAAATCCTAGGTGGAATATCGTTAGACTCGGCACGACACCTCGACAGGCTGTGTTCCAGGTTGCTGAGCAAATAGATACGTACATCTCCGCTGTTCTCGACACCCCAGAACACACCGCTTGGGTCTGGGACGAATCCGATGGTGTTTCGCAGTCCATAACCAAAGACCTCACCATCAGTGTTGTAGTTGAAGCCAGCCGAAGGAGCCTTGCTCGTATCAAAAATCTTGATGATCGCACGTCCCGTAGAGCTCGAAGCTGCGGCCATGTCAAAATTGGCGTTGCTGCCGACTTGGACGAGGATCAGATTGGGCTGCGAGGGCACGACGGCAATGGTGCGCGTGGAGTGGATGCCCGTCGAGATGCCCTTGACAACGGTCTTCTGGTTGCTGATGCTCCGCGTGGCCGGGTTGTAGGTCCAGCTGTAGGCCGCCGTCTCGCCGCTGGCGTAGAGCGTGGTGCCGTCAGGGGTGAGCGCCAGGCCGTGGTTGAGCTGGTTGCCCGAGATGAGCATGTTGGTACTGTTGATGCAACCATCGGCGCCAAACGTGTGCACAGAGATGCCCCTGGTTGCCTGGGCCACCAGCATGTTGCCCAGAGGATCCCAGACAATGGTCCGGACCTGCTTCAGCCCGCCAGCAATCTTCATGGCCGACCATCCCGAGGCCGCCGTGTACTGGTACCGGAAGTTGCTGACGCCACTGCAGCTCTTTGGCCGAGGAAGCTGCGGCACAGCTTGGGGCTCAGTCTGGGCATTGACACCTGTCGTTTGTGGAATTAGCTTGTGCTCGCAGAACAGAACCAGGGCCGGCAGTCAAGGGGTTGTGTCTTCCGAGTCACTGACCTGCCGAGAGCAGGGCCGCTACACCAACGACAGTCTCCAACAGACGCATTGTTGATTTTAGGTCTCGCTCCTGGGAAACAAGGCAATGGATCGAACGGCAAAGGTTCAAGATACGAACACTCGCAGCGCGCAAAACTCTCTCTCACGGAGACTGGAGATATGGCCTCTCGTTGGGACGGACACACGCCCATATTTCTATAGTCGTACAGTCCAGGGGCGCACTCTAGACGTCTTGGTCCGCCAAGGCGGGAGCTGCCCGTGTCCCAATCTCCATGTGAATCATGCTGTTACTCCATCGCGTGGTCGAGCTTGGGTCGCCAGGAACGCTGTGTTGAGTCTTGGCCAACCACTACGTTGGGATTAAATCCCCAATATCGCCCTTGATAGCCTGTTCGGCAAATCTGCTCCGAAAAGCTTCGAAGAAGCCACGGCAGTTCCCCTCTCAAGCTTTCTCCAACTTCCACGAGCCGCAGGGGAAATGCGGGGACACCCTCATTGGCCAAGAACCATGTCTATATTAATGTCCAATTCTCAGCCATCTCTCGAGGAAGAATCGAGCCCTGCGTGACGTACGTCCGGTCCGTCGGGGAAGCCCATCGTGAGGAGAAATGACAGCATCGTGAAGTCCAAGGCCCTCCCTAGAAAATCAAGCAGCTCGAGACCAGGTCCGTGTGATGCCATCCCTCATCTAGACCAGCTGCTTCGGGTCCTCGGCATGTTGAGTCACATGGTTCCGCCACGCCAGTGTGACCATGGGAATCATCATGGCTGTAGACGTTTGAACTCCGGCGATTGCCCTCGTTGTCGCAATATCGTCGTTGCACCTCGCTCCTAGATCAGGATTCCGGTCGGAGCGGGCTCTTTTGTCGTATAGAGTCCGCTTGCTGTGCTAGCCAGGGTAATTAGGCAAACTCAAGCTTTATAGCCAAGGTGGTATTGCCGTTCCACCCTACCATCCGGAAGCTTGGTTTCATCGGGGGTCTGGGACATTACTGGTACTACCGTACTCTAGCACCCTGGGTTCTCTGGGCATCTGAATGAGCTGCATCAGGAGAACTCCTTCGTGGTTCACTCATGTCTGCGATCCTAAACTCTGGTTTATCAGAGTTTGTAGCAACTGGTGTTGAGCACCGAAAGAACCGCACAGCTTGAACTAGAAATACTCCAATGGTCGGGAATCGTTCTCCGGACTATCTGCTTACCCCGTACCCCGTGCCCCTCCATTCCCCATGCCTGCTGGCAACAGTCAATGGGGTCGACAGTGTGGTAAATGGCATTTAAATCGCCGCTGTATATTTGCTCCTCTTGATCACACAGTTCCGCCAAACACTTGATGGATCCATTGTGGTAGCCCCTGAAGTTTTACCAACCCGTAACCCGACTTCTACAGACTCACCATGCCTCTCCACTACGTGGCCTTGCTTTACCCCAAGGCCGATCGTGTTGCACGGGTAAGCCGCTTTCGTTGCAGACCAACCTGTTCAACTCTTGAAATTGTCTGACCAGCGATCACCATATGATCCAGGTCGAGGAAATTACGCGCACCGTCTGCGACGATGTGTTCAAAAAGGAACCGGGCGTGTTGCAATACCAGTGGTTCCGAGCAGGTGGCTCCGAGACGCCCCTGATTGTTGTCTGGGAAACGTACGTGCTTGGTGGCCAGAGCCAGGAGGAGCAAATCCCACTGACCTTCATGCGTGTCCTGTCTAGATATGTCGACGAAGCGGCAGTTGAGAATCACAAATCGAGCCCCATCATGGCCTGGCTTATGGAGAATGACAAGAAGGAGGAGAATTTTGCCGCCCCCCTCAAAATCATGCCGCTGGAGCAGTTTGCCGGCTGGGAAAGCCGTTCATAACGATCCCAGCCATACAGTGTCCTGAACAGACGAGATAATAAGAAAGCGATGATTCTTCTTTCCTTATGCGTCTTCCATAAACCGATGTTCAGTTGTGATTTACCCCAGAGAGCGTGATTCTAGAGAGTTTGAGTCTTTACACATAGAAATAAGGAAAGGGAAATAGAGAAGAAACAGAGTCAAGTAATTGAAGATTCAGAAGAGAAAACAGAAAGATGATGGAAACTAACCCGTGATTAACCCTAACCCGTGACACTCATCTGGGCCCAGCTGACGACAGGCGGCAGCCGAGCGTCCAACGTCCAGAAGAGCTCATCGAATCCCGCGCCAAGGAGAGCTCGTGGCCTGGAAAGAGCCCCACCATTTCGCCCTCCGAGTGCTGCTGCCACCACCAAACAACGAGCCAGGTCGTCGACATCCCATCCTCAGCCGGCCTCGTTGCCGTGGTTATTTCGCCATGGTTCTTCAAGATCTCGGCCGCCGCATCAATGCGGCTGTCAGTGACCTGACGCGGGCGCCCAATCTCGACGAAAAGGTGGGTTTCCTTTTCCCGCACTCGTGCCTTTATGCCTTTGTGTCGCACAGTTGATGGCCGGTGCCGACTGTGGCAACATTCCATCGTTCGGGGACGGGGAACAGTGGTGGACCACGATGGCTGACCTGACTCTTTCTTTGAACCTCCCAGGCCTTCGATTCTATGCTCAAGCAGATCTGCTCCGCCCTCCTCGAAGCCGACGTCAACGTGCGCCTGGTCGGCCAGCTGCGCAAGTCGATCCGCTCCACCGTCAACTTCAAGGAGCTCCCGCCCGCCGTGAACAAGAAGCGCCTGATCCAGAAAGCCGTCTTTGACGAACTCGTCCGCCTCGTCGATCCCCATGCCGAACCCTTCAAGCCCAAGAAGGGCAAGACCAATGTCATCATGTTCGTCGGTCTGCAGGGTGCCGGAAAGACCACAACATGCACCAAGCTGGCCCGGCACTACCAGTCGCGCGGCTTCCGTGCCTGCCTGGTGTGCGCCGACACCTTCCGTGCCGGTGCCTTCGACCAGCTGAAGCAGAACGCGACCAAGGCCAAGATCCCCTACTACGGCAGCCTGACAGAGACGGATCCGGCCGTCGTGGCCCGGGACGGTGTCGACAAGTTCAAGAAGGAGCGCTTCGAGGTCATCATCGTCGACACATCAGGTCGCCACAGGCAGGAAAGCGCCCTCTTCCAGGAAATGATGGACATCCAGACCGCCATCAAGCCGGACGAGACCATCATGGTTCTGGACGCATCCATCGGCCAGCAGGCCGAGGCCCAGGCGAAAGCCTTCAAGGAAGCGGCCGATTTCGGCGCCATCATCATTACCAAGACGGACGGCCACGCCGCGGGCGGTGGTGCTATTTCGGCCGTCGCAGCAACACACACGCCCATTGTCTTTATCGGCACCGGCGAGCACATGCTGGATCTGGAGCGGTTCGTACCGCGGAATTTCATCAACAAGCTGCTCGGCATGGGCGACATGGCCGGGCTTGTGGAGCACGTACAAAGCCTGAAACTTGACCAGAAGGAGACGATCAAGCACATCACCGAAGGCATCTTCACTGTCCGCGACTTGCGCGATCAGCTGCAGAACATCATGAAGATGGGCCCGCTCAGCAAGATGGCCGGCATGATCCCCGGCATGAGCAACATGATGCAGGGCATGGACGACGACGAGGGGTCGCTCAAGCTTAAGCGCATGATCTATATCTGCGACAGCATGACCGAGAAGGAGCTCGACAGCGACGGCAAGATCTTTATCGACCAGCCAACGCGTATGACGCGGGTCGCTCGGGGGTCGGGCACAACCGTCCGCGAGGTCGAGGATCTGCTCACGCAGCAGCGCATGATGGCCGGCATGGCCAAGAAGATGGGCGGCAACATGAAGAACATGCAGAGGGCCCAGAGCGCCATGGCCGGCGGCAACAAGGCCCAGCAGCTCGCCGCCATGCAGAAGCGGCTGCAGAGCATGGGCGGTGCGGGCGGTGCGGGCGGTGGCATGCCCGACATGGCCAGCTTGATGAAGATGTTTGGCGGCGGTGGTGGTATGGGCGGCATGGGTGGTATGGACATGAACGCGATGATGAAGCAAATGAGCGGCATGATGGGCGGGCAGGGCGGACGCGGCGGGCGAAGATAGCCGTGGTATCAAACGGTCTTTTCATCGTTCCCTGTTCATGATGACGGCGCGGAAGGATTGCATTGTCTGGCGTCAGGGGTAGGGCTGGTCATACCAAACAAGTTTTTTTTGCACTGAAACCCAGGACCGATATCACAACGCCTGAATGAGCCCCATCCGGCGACCTTCTCGCCGTCTCCAAGCTTATGCATTGCTCTGCACCTCGATCCCAACGACGACAACGCCACGCGCGAACCAACCCCTATGCAAATCATCCCTCACAACAGGCCAGCCTCCCGTCCCGGATGTGGCCGCAAGAACGGGTGTGCCTCGGTGTTCAGCACGTATTTGTCGAGACTGATCAAGTCGGGCGGCGAGAAGGCGAGATAAAAGTACTTGAGCGTCTCGGCGATCCAGAAGCTCTGACCGGCCATGTTAGCAACTCAACGCCCTGTCTCGCGGGGTTTCTAGCGAGGGGGCTTACCTCCATGTAGTCCTCTTGCGGCAACTGGGGCTTGGCGACCGTCACATCCAGGACAGCGGCGCTCCCCAGCTCCGTCGCCGTTCCCTCAGCCACCGCCTGGAACATATCCCACGCCGCCTCCTGCCACTCGGTCTCCCCCGTAATGCGCCACATGTAGAACACGCTCTCGATGGCCTCGGGCCGGAGGATGTAGCGCGGGTCCTTGGCAGTCGTGAACCCCTTGGGCAGGTGCGGTTTGTACTCGGGTCTCTTCTGCCGCTCCGCCACCCACCTTGCCTCGTCCCACTTGCACGGCTTGTTTTTGTCGCAGGGGATCATGTTGAGCCGTTCGGGCATCATGCCCGTCGGGAAGGACTTGTACGCGTACACGCACCCGCGCGTGAGCCTCGCGCCGACCTCGACGTCCTCGTCGCTCCGCAGCAGGCGGCCCGCCAGGGCAAAGGTGCCGCCGATGAAGCACGTCAGGTGCTCCGTCTCCGGGTCCATGTGCAGGACGCCAGCCTGGTCGATGTGGACGTTGCCGCTGATGAGGATGTCGTCGTCGTCGGGGACCATGGGCTGGAAGAAGAGGTGGCGCTTGGCGGCGTCCATGAAGCCGCGGGTGAGGGCGGCGAAGCGGGGGTCGCCGCCCGCGAGGAGCGCATGCATCTTGGGGAAGTACTCGTACAGGGAGTCGGCGCAGCCGCCGAGCGTGAAGGTGCTGCCTGTCGTCACGTCCCCGCGGAGCATGGACACGTACATGGGGAAGAGGCCAGGGAGGACGGTCTGGTTCTGGCCGCGGAAGAAGAGATCGACCATGCCGGTGATGGCGTCATAGTATTTGGAATCCCCCGTGAGTTGGGAGAGGCGTGTGAGTTCGAGGGTCAGGGTCCCCGGGGACGCCGAAACGACGGTGGTCTCGACAATGAGACCAGAGCCTTCCATGGCGGACTGGAGGTTGATGCTGTCGACGGGCATCCTGTTCTCGGTGTTGAAGCCGCCATAGATGAGATCGCCCAGCTCGACCGCCTTTTGCAGCAGCACCTCGCGACCGCTGAGGTCATACGCAGCCAACAACCCTCCCAGATAGCGGATGTTGGTCTCGAATATATTGACAAGGGGGGTGGTGGAGTTCCCAAAGTCAATCTCGGCGACGGCAGCTACCGCCTCGTCGAACTCCTCCCGCAGGCCCATCACCCAGAGCGTGTCGAGCGAGTCGACCAGCGTGGCGGCCCACCCCGAGAACTGGTCCACGCCGCCTTTGGACAGCGGCAACAGGGCATCCTGCTTCCAAGCGTACCTGCGGTAGCTGTTCCAGCACTTGCGTGTGAGCTGCCGCACCGCATCCCTCCGCTCCTCGCGCGTCTTCCGGGCCTCGGGCGACTCCTTTCCAAACACATGCTGGACTCGTGGGAGTGGCGATTCGAGGGGCTTTGGCAGTGGCACGAGCCGCGGCCTCGGCGGGTGGCGATATTCGACTTCCCCCCAGTTGACGCTGCTATTGACCAGGGTGAACGGGTGCGACGGCGGGCCCGTGTTCATGTACCGTTCAAGAAGAACTGATTCGCTGGGGGTGTCGGGTCGGTAGAAGAAGCAGTAGAGGACAGTCAGACAGAAGGCAATGGCCACCACGACATTCTTGATTCGCAGCGCTGTGAGCCGAGAGCGAACCCAGACTTTCCGCCGGAGCTGGTGATAGAGAGGTGTCATTGAAAGGGAAAGTCGCCTTGCTCGAGAGAAAGCATTGAGTTGTCGCCGGGCCGGGGATTGGGGTGGACCTCAACCCTGATGCAACAGAAAGTCAATGACAAACAGGATGTGGCGAGGCAGCTTATGATTCTAAGCAAGAAACAACGGGCCAAGCGGAAGCAAATCAAGCATTCACACGACACTATTGACGAGTGGTTTAGGTACACTAACCAGGCGGCGACATCGTGTAAAGTTGTGAAGCGAGAGCGGTAGAGTGACGGACGGCAAGCTGGCCCCTCAAACGGGTGCGACTTGCCAAGAGCAGGGGCGCAGCAGGCGACACTGTGGCAGTTGGTTCCCGGTCATGGCCCGTTTCAATAGCCTAAAGCTGAAACTCATCACCCGCCGTGTCTCTAATTATTGTGCATTTCAAATGTGAGAAGAATCCGACCCACGACGTGATTGGTCTCCTAAAGTCTCCAAACCAGAGAGACAGAGTTACATCTAAGAGCCAAATCAGTGTTTGTTCTGGGTAAGGGTTGGTGAGCAACTTCAGGGGTGGTGTGTCACGAGGGCAGCGCCAGCAGGCTGATGAGAATTGCAGGATGCCAAGTTTTCCAATCTGGTTAGTCACTTTGGCGGAGTGGTTAACGCGCTGCCCTGCTAATTCACCGTTAGCATGCTAGGCAGTTCCTTCGGGAGCGTAGGTTCGAATCCTACAGGTGACGTTACTTTTGTTTTGTTACATCCTCTAGATGTTTCCTTTTTCGCCCTCCTCACATGGAGCCTCATGATTCCTCCTGCCACACGTACTTGTTTTTGTCGATGTTGTCCAAACATCAATTGTCCATGTGTGCTTGACTCTATCCAAATGCATTCTCGCACGTGGTCGAGATGCCTTCCTTTTCCATCTACTGGTGTAATTGAGAATCAACAAACGACACTAAATACAAGGCACTGCTCTTATTCCCGCCCAGCCATGGTCGCCCGTACTGACTCGAGTGCCATCGGCGTCTCGCACCAGGCAGGGTATGTGTACTTGAAGGCAAGGTGCGCTTCCTCGCGGGAGCCGTACGTGTACCCCATGGACCGAGTCGAGAAATCGCGCTCCTCGGGCTGCAGCATCATGGGCCAGAAGTGCTCGTTGTAGGTGCCCGTGGCGGCGAAGAGCTCCATCATCTGCTTGTTGATCTCGTCACGCTTCTTGATGATCGAGTCCGCGTCGACGAACGTCTCGGCTAGGCGCTCGATAATGTCATCACAGTACTGGCCTCGGACACTCGCGAGGATCTCGCGAGGCGACGCGGCCGGCGCTCCCTGTGGCAGAGCCTTTATGTATTCCAGAAGGAGGTCCAGGCCAATGACCAGCCGGGCCTTGAGCAGCTGAATGCTCGATGTGAAGGCAAGCTGCAGGAACCGTCCGGTCCAGAGATCGACCCCCTCGGTGGGGTCGGCATTCTTGACGTGCAGATACATCAGGGACGGATCCTCGATCTGTTTGGTTTCGGGCTTGCCCGCGGCCTGGAGCGCCCAGCCCTTCAAGAAGTCGTAGGCTTCCTGGTTGCGGCCGAGCCACATGTACAGTCCGGGGATGAGGTACCGGGCGCCCTGGTTGTCGTGAATGTTCAGGCGCAAGATCTCGAAATAGACGGCCAGGGCGTCTTCGATCCCCTGCTGGCGCCAGGAGCGGATCAGCATCTCGCCGTGCACAAACATGGCCTGCAAATAGGGCCGCACGGGCTTCCAGATCCACAGCCTGCCGACGTGGTCGTCCAGGACATTGGGCGGCAGTTCGTTGTCGCCGGCCGACCTGGCGCGTATCTTGGCGGCCTCGTCCTCGATCTTGGTCTTGGTGTCCTTGATCGTCTTGCAAGTCGTTTTTTGTGTGTCGGGCGGTCGGCCACCTGGTGGTCGCGGCCGCAGTAGTAGTACGTCTTGCAGCCCCCGCCCCGCAACAATCCGTCTGTCTTTTTGCAGATCTCGCAGTGTTTGGGTATCATTCTGGGGAAGAGTTGCTCCATTATCTCGGCTGGGGGATGCACTGGTGCGGTTGAGCGAGTTGTCCGGGGCTGGCCACGGGTTGGATGCGAGGTGAAATGATCAAACCCTTTCAACTCAAGAATAACAGATGAAAAATAGCGAGGGATCAACAAACAATACTTGGAAACGCGGCGTCAGTTGTCGCCAACAGAGACGCCCTGGCTGTGGAGATTTCTTGGTGAGAACGCAACTCCAAGTCTAGAACAGTTGAAATTTGACAATTGAGTTTTCAGCCTGCCTCACCCCTCACCGAGAATTCAATGGACTGCTGTTGACCGCTGAAAAGGCTAGCCTTTACCCTAACCCTTGGATGGTCAATTGTCTTGTTTGAAGTGGTGCTGTGCTTGAAGTCGAAACCCACAAGTCCGTCATGTCTCTCATTTCGTCTTCTGCACTGTCCACCCCCGATCAATAACAATCAACACTTCTCAAAACCTTTATGACTCTGTCTCGAGAAATAACGTATAGAACCCTCATCTCTTCCGATCACTCAATTCAGTCCGGTTTTCAATCTCTCAAGCTGCTGCCAGTTCGGTCTGGTATCTTGGCAAAATTGCGGATTAAACAGCAAACATTCAAGGTTGATTCAAACATCGATTCGCCGCAGACTTTACCTTGACCAGCTGCAGTGCTGTTTCTGCCCACGCCAATGCCTGCCGAGCTGGCCGCACACTGCCCAGGGGACCTCTGATTGACTGCGCCCAACCGTCGGCCTGGGAGAGGCCAATTGAGCAGGACGGTCTTGGCAGTTCGACTGATCGGACTGGCATCGTGGCCACTCTCTCATCGTTTCGCCCTGACAATTGCGTGTCGCACCCGTTCATGCGCTGTGGACATGGCCATGCAAAATAAACCTGATTGATGGGCAGCTCTGGTCTGGTGCCAGTCGACGTGGCGGCACGTCTGGCCAGGGAGCGAAAAGCGCGGCAACTCGGGCATTTGGGTGAATTGGGTCGTCGATGAAACATTGGGCTTCGTGTCGGGCGAGGCGCCACAAACGGCCCAACATCTAAATCCGACAGCGAGGAAGACGGCAAGCCACGTGGATCTGGAGGCTCACATGCCCTTTTGCCCCTTCCAGATCGCAGGCGGGAGGGAGCCGAGACTGCCGCAACTGGCAGGTTGAGGCCGTGAATGGTCAGCGCTCGCAGGGCGAACCCACGGCGGGGCTGCATCCGATTGGGAAGGAACGGCCACATCGCTGGCTGACTCACAGTTTTCCAGGTTGGCATGCGCTGCAAGTGGCTCGAGAGCGGGCAAGTTCCACGCAGATCTCTTTCCCGGGACTCGACCCGTCGTTTGCGCCTCGAGAGTCCTAGAGATGACAGCTCACCATGGCCGCGCAAGGCGTGCTGGGTATTCGGCACCTCGGGACCTGGCTCGGGCTGCTCCAGGGGGCCAGTCGCAGTCGGGCTTGACTGAATCAGCCATTCAGGGCGGGCATTGAGGCCCAATTCACAGCAAATGACAGGAGACTCGAGCTGAGGGTGGCAGCAATGATGGCAGCAGTGGCAGAGAGGCCGTGGCAGCGATGCCAGCTCACAGGCAGTCGATCGACGAGCCAGTCGAGCAAAAGGGTAGAAATACGCCCGCCGTCGCTGGCTTCCCGGAATCTGTCCAAAGACATTGCAGCAGCATCAGCGCAATGAGATATCTTTGCAATCTCAACGCATACATCACGGTCGAAGCCGCAACCCTCATCGGACTCACCTTTGTCGCCGCCACTTCGTACATTATCCGCTCCGCCATGGCGAGGAAAAAGAAGAGCGGTGCGCCCAAGCCACCTCAGTCGACACCACAAGGTTCCGATGCCAAAGGCCTTGCCCAGGCAAAGCCGGCCGCCGTTACGGCTCCCGTGATCCAGGAAGTCGATACCCGACCCGAGACTTCGTAAGCACCCGGTCCCATCCAACAGCCCGCCCTGTTTAAATCACAGCGCTGACCAGATTCCCTTGACCGCAGTCCCTATGGCAGCCCCGCCTGCACCATCCCCTTTGCCAGCCCACTCACAGTGCCGCTGGACATCCTCAAGAAGAGCCCCAAGCTCCATGCCGCCTACGAGAGCCGGCTTCCGGAGCTCCCGGCCATCCCCGAGGACGTTGGCCATGTCCTCGTCCACTACCTCCACACAGGCACGTACGGGTCGCTCAAGCCGAAGCCCACCGACACCATGTCGAAACAGATCTGCGAGCTCAAGACAAGCATACAAGCCTATGCCGCCGCAAGGGCCTACGAACTCCCAGATCTGATGCGCCTGGCCGAGGCCAAGATTGACAAGTACGGCGAGGGACTGCCTCTGCCGGCTCTCCTCGAGGTGGCCCGGGACGCCTACCCGACATTGACCGAGGGGGACGATTGGTTTCTCGAGTACCTCAGGTCGCGCATCCGCCCGCACCTGAAGGACCCAAAGTCGCTGCTTGGGTCGAACCTGCTCGACCAAATCAGCAGCATCCTCTCGCCGAACCGGGTTCTCCTCAGGACCGTTCTCGAACTGTTCTGCGAGAGGATCGTTGTGCGGCTGGAATCCGTCACCTCCCCCACCGCGAGCACGATTGCGAGCCCCATCACAAGTCCGGGCAGCTCCAGGTCCGCCTCCCCTCTTCCCCCAGCGTCACCCAGGTCGCTGCTCGAGATGAGGTCGAGATCCCTTCTCGGAGACGAGTTTACACCTGCTCGGAAACCCGTCAAGGCGACGCCATGGCCATCGCCCGATAACATGTCGGAGGCATCTTGGGCCAGATCGATGTCGCCCGAACGAGTTCTCCCAGAGACAGCACCGCCACAGTTTGAAGCAAAGCCGATGCCTGAGCCTGTCTCAGTGCCCTCGCCATTTGTGGATCTGGGGCCCGTCATTCTCGACGTCGTGCCGCCACCGGGCCCATCGATCGAGACCCGGGCTGTGGTTGAGCCTGAAATCAAGCCCGCCCCCGAACCGGAGATCAAGATTGCCATTGAGCCCGAGACCAAAGTTGAGGCCGAGCCCGAGACCAAAGTCGAGAACGAGCCCGAGATCAAGCTCGCCGCCGAGCCTGTTGCGCCCGCGACTGAGGCTCCTGTCGAGACCGAGACAGCGGCTACCGAAGAACCCGATGTCAAACAAGAGATCGAGGCCACTCCGGTCCCAGCTGCCATCACTCGCCGCGAGAGGAAGGATTCGGGCAAGGGGATTGATTTGGAGCCCCTCCCCAAGGAGCTCGAGACCATTCCTGAGCTCATTCCTGAGCTTGAGTCGGAGTTCATCCCCCAGCCCCAAACTCACCGGCCGGTCCTCCGGGAAGCTGACTCGGGATTCTGGGAGGCTCCTGACGTTGAGTCCGGGAAGGAACCCGCTCCCTCCCTCGTGGAGCTCGAGCCTGTGGTCGTGTCCATTCCCGAGTCTGCACAAGAGCCCCAGCCAGTTACCAACTCGAAGGATGTGCTTGGCGTTGACACCCGCGACTTTGCTTGTTCCGAGACGCAAGTTGAGAGCAAGACAGACAAGCAAACCGAGACCGACCCTGAGGTTGCTAAGGAATTGATTCTTGTGCCACCCCCAGCAGAGGACTCCGCATCTGATACGGCAGCCGATGTTCTCCCCACGCATGCTCCCGAGCCGAAGCCCGAGCTGGAACCCCTACCGATTCACTCGGTAGAGGAGGTCCCGGAAAGGCTTGCTGGTGCAGCGGCGCTTGTTGTGCCCGAGATCACCCCAGTTGAGGAACACCCAGAGGAAACCCAGAGCAAGGAAGTCGAGGCACAGCCGGAGACAGAGAAGGTAGAGCCGTTGCCTAGATGTTCAGAACAAGAGTCATTGCTAACTATTCGACAGGTACAGCAGGAGACCGTCGAGCCTAAAGCGGTGGCGAAGCCCGAGCCCGAGCCCACGGAGGACCCGTCGGACCCCGTCCATCTTTCCGACGCTGCTCAGCCCGCTGGGTCCGTTGAGCCCAAGACGGCTCAGCCCGGCGTCGAGCCGGGGCCGAAGCCCGCTGGGAAGGCCGAGGTTCAACGGGCCAACACTGACTCCGCCCTCCACTCCGCCGGCCGGCTCGTCGACTCCGCCAAGTCCCCGGCGGTTCTCGGTTCAAAGCCTGCGGCGGAGCAAGAGGGTGCAAAGACTGAGACCGATGCGGCTGGTATCCAGCCCTGCAGCACTCAGGTGAGGCAGCGGGGCTGGAAGAAGCGCTTCTTGAGCCTCCGGTACCCGGTCCTCTTTGGCCGCGGCATGTGACTCGCTCGGCCCGCGCCCGCGGTTGCAAGTATCATCAGTGTGTCGGCACCGATGGGCGACAGGGGTCGCAGCAACACGGCGACAACAACGACACACGACCCCCAAATGCAAGAACCTTGTACAGTCTCCTTTGTCGACACGAGTCACGACTCTCCTTCGTCTTCGTCTTCTTCGCCTTCGGCTTTATCTTCGGTTTCGCTCGTCTCTGGCCTCTGGCTGGGACTCGCACTGGCATTCACTTCACCTGGCTGTTCGTCATCGGCATCGAGCCGCGACGACACGGCATTGGATTGGGCATTGTTGGGCTCTCTGGTGTTTCAACTCTTCTTCTTCTGGACTGTTGTCTGGCAGGAGCTTCGCGGCTTCTTGCGCAGGCAACTAGGCAACATCTCTGGGTACTGGGTTGGGGGTTGGTCAAGGGTTCGGGGCTGGTCCGGGAACTGGACACCAAATTGGAAATGGGTTTGGGGTTGGAACTCGGGTAGATGGTCACTCGCTCGGCCGTGGAAGCATGGTAACACGGCGTCATCGTTTCGGAGACTGGGCTAGACTGCTCTGGTAGAAGGGCGAGGTAGCATTAATAGGATGAGCATGGGCGGCTTTTTGGCTTATAATGTTGCTTAAACACGCTCTGAAGTGGTTGTGACTGAGATTCTCGTGAATATAAATCCTGCTTGATCAGGTACTAACATGGCAGCTTGGAGAACGGTTTGTCGATATTTCAATCTTGAAAGCAACCTCGAAATTTGACCCCGAAGTATAGAGACTAACACAGAGATTGAAGCAATGAAGATATTGAATTTCCAGCGTCCTCGGGGTTTTTGCCATTTGCAATGCTCAAACGCCCCGCAGAGAAAAAAGACCCTAAATCTAAATGATCGATGTGGCTCAACTGTTGGCCCAGAACTGACCAGCCCTAGTGAGAATGGGCGGATACAGTTGTGTGTCCCATGGAGTCTGGTCTCATCCAAGGTACATTTACCAACCCGTTCGTTGGAATTGCATCAATAAGCACAAGCTCCCGGGTGACTTCGGGCATCTTAGTCCGAGCCAGCAGCCCGAGATTCACAGCGAGAAGCCGTGCCGCACGTCAACTCCACCAATTGTCTTGCAAGGAGGCCCATGCAGTGATCCGAGCATACATGTCCCGCAGGCAATACATCTGCGCGGTTCCATTGTTGGCCAGCCCCCAAGTCCTGATCCGGACATTGACACTGAGGAGAGAGGGTAAGCTGATGGCCGATGGCAAGCTGCAACCCTTGCTGAGGCGGTTCAGCCAATGCCGGCGGAGCCCAGGACGGGAGGAGTCGAGCAAAGAGAATGCAACCTCATGCCGTGGCCGTCCAACACTTTTAGTGCCTAGTCCCGTTTGAACTTTGAACTGGTGGTGCTGTGAGTTGAGCATAAGTACCCGCAGACCCTCGGGCCTCTTGGTCACCTCTCTCTCCACAATGACTGTGAGCCAGCCTCTTTCGACAGAGAAGCAATCACAATGAAGTCGACACTCCTTGCCTCGCTTTGCTGCATGCTGATGCTGGCGGGCGTTGGGCTTTCAGATGGCAACAAAAAGGGCCCGAAAGCGCCGGGTCTCACCTACCTTTACACGGTCAACATCACTGGCGGCGAGTTCTACAACACTGGGCCGGGACCTCGTGGGACTCGCCTCATTGTGCCGATTTTGAAGGGTAACTTTGCTGGACCCAAGCTCAAGGGTAGGTTCGTCCCGGAACCCTGCCGAGTGCCTTGGGCTCCCAGGTCCCCCTAGCCCCCTCGACGGGACAATGGCGAACCCCAGCCCCCGCTGACACATGTCCAGGTACGGTCGTGCCGATGGGAGGCGACTGGGCGTTGACAGATGCCAACAACGCCAACGGGTCCCTCACGGTCGACGTCCGACAGACGTTCAAGACAGACGACGGAGCAATCATCCAGGTGTTTGAGACGGGCCAGCTCCAGCCAGACGGCAGGGCTTTTGTTCGCCTGGGATTTGAAACCGGGACCGAGAAGTATTACTGGCTCAACTCGGTTGTGGCCTTGGGCATCATCCGCTCGGTAGGGGCGAGTGACATCAGCATTGATACCTGGCAGGTCAGTACAAGTCTCCCATGCACTCTCCCGCTGGATGTTTTTGCGGCGTGGCTGACGACGTCTCACAGATGACGGCGCCGTGACGGATATGGCTGCGCCGGGCAGGGCCTCTTGAGCTATTGAAGTCGAGAAGCCTAGCAGCCAACATCGGATGCCAGATCACCGGATCTCTCCTCGGTTGTTGTTGTTCACCACGGGTTGGGTGGTTGTGAGCATCAAGGTGTCTGCGGTTGTCTAGTGTTGTGTGCCAGGGAAAGCAGCCCAGAAGGAGGATGTCGTGGAAGCTGCTCTACCCGGTACTCGGCGGAAGGCAAACGGCGGAGGGGCTGGATCCGGACCGATAATCAACAATTAAACCATGGCTGTCCGCATGGGCAACACAATGCTTTCTTGCACCTCACCTGCTCTCCAGTTCGGACCGAGGTCAAGAGTCGACCCGTCTGGAAGACCTTCTCCTGGCAATTGTTTACTGCCTATCGGTTCTTCCCGGAACGCCCCGGGTCTCATGTGAGCGGCCTCGCTTTAGTCCCGGGTCCAGACTGGAACCAATCGAAGCCAGATCCTCCCGGCTTGCGCCGGACCTCCTCCCGGGCCAAGCCCGCCCAGATCCCGAACGGAACGTCGAAGCAAATCGAAGCTGCCAGGCAAGGTGTGTGCCGATTGGCCCGGTCTATCCACGACATGCCACAACCCGTAAAGGCCGCCGCAGTTCCGCCCGAGTCGTGGTTTGGAGATCGCCAAAGCAGGCACGTCCAGAGGGGTGTTTGGGCCAGGTTACGACGGGATTATGTGAAATGCAAGAACCGCGACAGGGTCACAAGGGAGAGAAGAAGCCTGCACCACGAACTCAGTGGCCCGCCGTGACGTAAATTCCAGCGCGCTAGAGGTGCCCGAAACGGCAACTTCGACCCCACTTCGTTGTGCCCCGCCAGACGCTGGACCCGCGCCAGAGGGAGCACCGCAGCAGCTTCCGTTCTGTTGAGCTTCAGAGACATCCGACCCCGCACCTTGCTCATCCCACCATCCCACGCCTCAGCCCAGCTGCGCTGCCCCTCCACACGCCCAGTGGTTATCAGAGCTGCGTCATACAAATCCCTCACCGGCGGCGGCAGATAGTTTGTGCGAGACTGAGCATTGTTTTTCCCCCTCTCTCAACCTTGCGTGTTTTGAGTACTTTGGCTTTGTTAGCATTTCCTAAGCTCAACCGCGACCACTTTCTCCCCCCGTCACCTAAATTACCCCGCCATCGCAACCTCGCCCGACTTTTTTGTCCACCAACGACCATCACAATCACCACCACAATGGGTCTCCTCGAGGTGCGTGCGCGTCAATCCTCGGGCCGGGCCGTCGTCCATTATGCATGCTTTGATAAACAATGTTCCCTGACCACGACCCTGCATACAGGATCTCAAGCTGCCCGTCGGCGTCATCTACGGTACGGACCCCTCTCGCCGAGATCGGAGCGAGTGAAATTGACCACGGGATAGGCGACGATGTGTTGAAGCTCTTCACCTACGCCCGCGAGAAGGGTTTCGCCATTCCCGCTGTCAACGTCACCTCCAGCAGCACTGTTGTCGCTGCTCTCGAGGCTGCCCGCGACGCCAAGGCTCCCATCATGTACGATGACAGCAACCTCCCGCCTGTTCACCTTTGGGGCAATATGTTGACGAGCTGTGGTCTAGCCTGCAAACAAGCCAGGGTGGTGCTGCCTACTTCGCCGGCAAGGGCATCAAGAACAGCGCCGAGAAGCAGGAGGCGTCTGTTGGTGGTGCCATCGCTGCCGCCCACTACATCCGCTCCGTCGCTCCTCTGTACGGCATCCCCGTCGTCCGTAGGTTTGATTCCACCCCCCATCGCTCGCTGCTATGCTGAGACTTTGCGACAGTTCACACCGACCACTGCGCCAAGAAGCTCCTCCCCTGGTTCGATGGCATGATCGAGGAAGACGAGAAGTTCTTCAAGCAGAACGGCATTCCCCTCTTCTCCTCGCACATGATCGACTTGGTATGCCTTTGCTCTGTCCCTCCAGTAGTCAGTTCTCGTGCTAACATCACCAGTCTGGTATGTTCCCCGAGCACCTCGGTTGCTCTTATGCATTCTCTCCCGCGGCTTCCATGGCCCCCGTCGCACGCCGGTCTGTTCGAACAACGCTCACATGGTGGCATTAGAGGAGCCTGTCGACGAGAACATCGAGACATGCGTCAAGTACCTCAAGAGGATGGCGCCCATGAAGCAGTGGCTTGAGATGGAGATCGGCATCACGGTACGACGAATCCCTTTCTCTGTTCTGCGGAGCTTGTAGCGGACGCTAACATCTACCACAGGGTGGTGAGGAGGATGGTGTCGACAACACCGGCGTAAGCTCTGATTAACGGACTTTGCCCATTTGTTCTTGTCCCTGTTAACAACTGCCCCCAGGTCGACAATGCCTCGCTCTATACTCAGTGAGTTCCGGCTTGAATTGCATCAGCAGGCGCGCAAGAAACACTGACACGTGGATAGGCCCGAGGATATCTGGAAGATGTGCGTTTCTTCTTCCGCGGGGCGCATGACAGGATACTAACCCCCGTTCGTAGCGAGCAAGCTTTCCGCCCGATCTCCAAGTACTTCTCGATCGCTGCCGGTTTCGGGTAATAAACTCCCCCCCCCCCCACACCCGATGACCCGCGTGCTGACGGCTTGGCAGTAACGTCCACGGCGTCTACGCCCCCGGCAACGTCCGTCTCCACCCCGAGCTGCTTGGCAAGCACCAGGCCTTCGTCTCGGAGAAGCTCGGTGGCCAGGACAAGAAGCCTGGTAAGCCGGTGAATTTGTGTGAGGCCAATGGTGCGCGCTGACAATGTCCAAGTCTTCTTCGTCTTCCACGGTGGTTCCGGCTCGAGCAAGCAGGAGTACCTCGACGCCATTGGCGTAAGAACCACTTGACCTTGTGGGCATGGCTCGTGTAGCTAACCTTTCACAGCACGGTGTGGTCAAGGTGAACGTCGACACCGACTTGCAGTGGGCGTACCTGATTGGTATCCGGTGAGTTTCTCTCCTGGGGGTAGTCGCTGAGCTGCGTCCGCTGACATGAAGTGCAGTGACTACGTCACCAAGAACATCGACTACCTCAAGACCCAGGTCGGCAACCCCGAGGGTCCCAACAAGCCCAACAAGAAGAAGTACGACCCGAGAGTCTGGGTTCGTGAGGGTGAGAAGACCATGTCGACCCGGGTGACGGAGTGCCTCAATGACTTCAAGACCGCTGGGACTTTGTAAGGAGGGTAACGAATAATGGAACGGGCCGCGCGGGCCATGTGGGCGGTACGGGCTGCCAGAGCCAGCGGAGCATGTGAGCTTTGTAATGACAAAACGTGGCGCTCATAAATCTGGCGATGAAGGGCCCTCTCGGCCTCTTCATCTTAGATAGTCAGGGGCAAACCAAAATGTGAAATCTGACCCCCCCAACGCCCAGTTGTCTTTGGAAATTCTTAACGGTGAAGCAGAGCCCCAAGGAAGCACTGCGGCAAGGATACTGCGTGAAATGCATGTCGGCACGAGAAGAAGGTCCTGAAGATGCTGCCCCAGCTTGGTGAGTGGTCACCGTCTATCATTGAAGGTCTATTGATTATGTGTCTACTGATTAGTCTAAGCCGTAACTGATCCTCGATGCGCCCAGGACACACTCCTATGTGACGACCCCTGACGCCGCCGGACACTCTCGCTTGCTCTCTTCGCCCTTCGTTTCACTCATGGCTCTGCCCTGCTATTTGCGGCCTCTTTCCATGCGGCAGCGATAGCACCCCAGTATTGCTCCGGGTGCAGGCGCATATGGCCAACATGTGGCGTGCCCTCGAAGACCTCGGCCGACACGCTCCACCCCTTCTGGCGGGCATCAGCAGCATGCCTCTCAATGTCCTCCCAGTGGATGATGTCGTCCTCCTTGGAGTACAGGTACAGCCGCTTCGCGCTCGTCTCGGACAGCCTCGGGTCGTTGACGGCGCCCGTGCTGAACTCGGCGGCGCTCGTGGCCCCGATCAGCCAGCCGAAGCCGTGCAGGCAGCCGAGGAACATGGCCGCCAGCGCCTGGGTCACGACAAACGGCCAGGGGAACCACCGGGCGGCCCCGAGCGCCATGGCCCGCGACCAGGGCCCGACGTTGGGCAGGAAGTGGGTGCTGCCGGGGGTCGAGTCGCAGACGAGCATGTCGTGGTGGAAGCGCCGGCCGCCCGTGTGCTTGCTGTAGGCGTTCATGGTCGCGGCGCAGTTCATGCCGCCCGTGTTGGACATGACGTGCAGCAGGACCCTCTCGTCGGTCTTCTTCTTCTCCTCCTCGGCCGCGTCCGGGCTCCCGAGCGCCTCCGGGTAAATGGCCTCGATGACGGGCACCATGGTCCGCGAGCGGGCTTCCAGGGTCTGGTAGAGCGCCTTGAGGATGGGCGAGAAGATGAGCACGATCCGCGCGTGGGGGAACAGCTGCCGGTAGCCCTCGACGTACTTGGCCACGTGCCGGGGGCGGGCATCGCCCCAGCCGTAGATGATGACGGTGGTGGGGTGGCTGGGGTCTTGGCCGCTCGGCTCGCCGTCTTGGATGTAGACCTGGTTGCTGACCTTCTTGAAGCCGAGCATGGCGGACTCGGCCTCGACCACCGCCTTGGACATGGTGCGTGTCTGCGGGAAGGATTGCGCCCGTTTTCGGGTGAGTTGTGCTACTGTTGGCCGAAGTCGAGGATTTCAGGGGGGGATTCCTTGGTCGACCACTGGTTCCTTGTCTTCTGGCAGTACGTTGTGTTGGCCGTGCATGGTTTACGACTTTTAAACAAGAAAATCTGCGAGTGTTCGTGGAAGGATTTTGTTGAACAAGCTTACCCCCTGACCCCTGACGACAACCACCCTACCCCTGAAAAAGATTCGAACCCCCACCAGCCTTGTGGGGGTGAGGGTTGAGGCTCCGCGGCACGTCAAAAAGCATGTGCTTCTTGGCTCCTTGATTAGTGATGGCTTCACTGGCGGCAGGTGTAATGGCCATGCTGCTGTCGCCAATCTGGTTTACCTAGTAGTCACTCCCACAGCCCTCGTCCAGGGGCAGAACAAGTCTTCTTTGAATGCACAGTCCTCGGTCCTTGCTGATTTGCTAGCGCTCATGGCATGTTTGGCCTGTCAACCTTCGCAGAGTACGCACATGTGAGGGTGCCTCTCTGATTGCCTGCTACAAGTCATCTGGGCAATTGGTCTAGGGGTATGATTTTCGCTTCGCATCCTCCAAGTTGCGCACTGTGAAAGGCCACCGGTTCGAATCCGGTATTGTCCATTCGTTTTGCCGTTTTTTTTGGTGCGAGTCCACTGACCACCATCTAATGGGGGTAAATAGTGGATGAGTGCAGTTGGGATCCCCAGTTACCTTTCCTCTCCTGTCATCAACAGCCGAGGTCCATGTTCAAGTGGGCCAGCTTCATCTGATTACTCAACCGCCAAGCCAACCGAGTTACCGACCAAGGGGCATTACTCTGTAACAAACACTCTTGACAGTAACAGCCAGAAATCAAAAGGCCATACCACTGTGCCCACGAGTCTACCCAAGTCTGGTATCCCGGCGGTTCATCTTCGTTCAATTTGACCAACGCTCGTAATCATGGGTGGCCAGGACCCAAGCAACCCTATCCCCTTTTCAGAGGCGACCAAGGTCGAGCGTCTCGACTCGCACACGTACAAGGCAAACCTGGTCGACTCGTTCTGCATTGGAACCGGTGAGCTTACCTCCTCTCTGCTCGCTTAACTCTCAAGTGGTGCGGCCGAGATGGGAAACCCGACTGCTGCTAACATGTATCAACAGTGCCCAACGGGGGTTACGTGGCATCCTGTATTCTCGGGGCGGCGGGCCTCCATCTCGCCAGCGCAGGCCAAAAGGACGTGTTGAACGCCCACTTCCAGTTCCTAAACCGCACCGAGATCGGGCCGGCAATCATTGTCATTGAAGATGTCAAGCTCGGCCGACAGCTCTCCACCCTCCACGCCACCCTTTACCAGCACGCGCTCCTGCCCCAGGCACCGTGGATCACGCAAGGGTCAACACGCAAGGAGATTGCCGTGTACCTGACCATGACGGATCTCAGCAGGGAAAAGGGGGTCTCTTTGCCGACAGCTTTCAGTCTGGAGCACCCGGTTGCTGCGCCTCCCCGGCCCGACTTTGCTGCCCTGAGAGAAGACCGCGATTCCCACTGGTCTCGCGCTGACTTTCCGGCAGGCAGTCCTCTGAGCTACGCGCGGTGCCTGCGGAACTGCGTCTACTACGACCCGCGGGGCGGACAACCCACCAAGACGGTCATTGACAAGTGGGTGCGCCTCGCTTCTGGAGAAAACTTCACGGCCGCCTCCCTGGGCTACGTCTCCGACTGCTGGCCATACGTGGTCGAGGCCCAGCGGCCGTCCAAGAAGGAAGCTGAGGAGAAAAGGCGGCGGGGCGAGAGCCTCCCCTTTGCGCCCGAAACCAGGTTCTGGTACCCCACCGTGGTGCTCAACCTCGAGGTGAAGAAGGCGCTGCCCAAGGAGGGCTTGGAGTGGCTACAGATGCGCGTGCAGTCGAAGCAGATTAAGGACGGCAGGCTGGACCTCGAGGTGCTGCTGCTGGATGAGCACGGGGACTTGGTTGCGCTCAGCAATCACGTCAACTTGATTCTCGGAAGCGAGAGGAACACGGCCGAGAGGACAAGAGGGGACGCAGACAAGAAACCCCAGAGCCGCATCTAAGCTACAAATGTGCTTTCTTTCATGAGCCGCCAGGCATCTGTGGACAGTGGATAAAACAGGAGAAATTGGCTGTGGGGTGGTCATAGAAGCTGAGACTTGAGTATTGCTAGACCGTGAGCTCAACATCGGAGAATGACGGCAACCTCTCTTTGTTTGGTTTTGCACTTGTGTCAATATTCGTGCACGCTGACAAGATATCGCACAGGCGCTGTTTCAACTCCCATTCTGTCTCTGCATCTCACACCTCCTTGACTCCCTCTCCTCCCTTTCCTACTCTGCGGCGTCACGAGTGATTGGGACCACCTCAAATGGTCACAGCGACTTTTCATCCGGGGTTCTTCACAGGCAATGGCACACCTAGTGGCATTTCCCCCTGGGCCCAACCTCCTGGCGCCCTCAGCTGACCGCCACGACGGCCCAAGGCCACGGCTGAACTGAAGCACCCAATCGAGCGCCGCCGCGCGTGTCGCCCTGCCGAGAAGGTGACTCGGGCGTGGTCCGGGTCCACCGCGATGTGAGGCGCCAGTAGAATTGTCGGTGAGGGCCGCCACGTCACGCTGGGGGGAGACGGGCCCCTGCCAAGTGGCCATGGGTCTGGGGTGAGTTGGACCCGCCTCGGGCAGTGTTGTTGGGCTCCAACTAATCCCCAGGACGTGGCCATGGCTTGATTGGATTTGACACATATTTTGTAGCGCTCGATTGGGTCACCGTTCAGGGGCCAGGAGCGCCCTGGCCGTTGCAGCGAGGCGACCTTGGGCATGAACAACTCGCTTCGGCCCGTGACAGATGCACCTTAAATAGAGGGGGCTTTGTCGAGGACGACGTGCTTGACTTTGCTCTCCTCATTACACCAAATCAACAACTTCGAGCATCCGTCACTCAACACTTGACAACTTCCAACCTCGCACAAGACTCACCTTTTCACAAACAGCAAACATGGACGCGCAAGAGCTTGTAAGTGGCTACCCACCCCCAGGCAATGTGATGCAGAGGCGAGCTGACATGTTCATCACCAGAGAAGACGCTGGACCGACAAGACCAACGCCGAGTTCGGCTCGCGCGATCGGTTCGACTACCACGAGTTTTCGGCTGTGAACTACGAGCGCGAGTTCGACTTCAGGGGCTGCCGAAGCATCGTCTTTCTCCACGGCGAGCGGACTGGCCGCGAGGAGGATGTTCTCCTGCTGACCCAGGGCTCGGGCCACATGACGCTGCCCGCCGGCGTCCAGGTGCTGGTGCAGTCCGGCTACGCCAAGTGCGAGCCCGCGGCATCGGGCGGCGGCGGCTCGACCGTCGTCGGCAGGGGTGTGCGCGCCCCGCCCCCGAGCCGTGTCTCGGGCTATGCCCGCTCTTCAGCCGACTCGGGCTATAGCGGGTCGGGCCGGAGCTACGCCGGAAGCTACGCCGGCAGCTACCGCCCCAGCCCCCCCCGCGACGCCGCCTCGTTCAACCGCGGCAGTGCCGGCAGCGCCTACATGTCGGCCTGCGACGTCCCCCTGCCCCACAGCACCGTCGGCAGGAGGAGCAGAGCCGACTCGGACGACTGGGAGGTGGTGGAACAGATGCAGATGCCCGACGACGACGGCTGCAGCATCGCCCCCAGCGAGAGCATCAGCTCCGTCGGCAGCCGCCGCGGCGCCAGCCACAGCGGTGCCAGCCACTTCTCCCGCCGTTACACCTAGTGCTCTCTGGATGGTTGCGTTCCGCGTCGAGATTCGGGAACACGGAACGGCAAGGCCCCTGAAAAAGGGGTTTGTATCTGGCCAGCTTCCCATCACTCGAGTCCGGGGTCCGATGCTAAGGACTGAGCCGTTTTAGACTGGGTGATGTCGGGGTCAGGCTAGCACTTGCTGTTGCTCATTTTCCCTGTCTCTCATGTGGTACCGGGCATCGGATCGAGTCAGGGGGATCTAGAGGGAGCCGTCTTTTGTCTCATTGTTTTTGTTTGCATCTGAGGAGTTTGGTTAGGGACCGGGCGGAGAGGATAGAGGTACGATGGGATTCACTTTGGGGTAGGGGTTTGCATCTTGACATAGGGTGTTGAGAATGATAATGTTATCCACCATTTTGGCTGTTTCTTTCAATGTCAGATGAGGCATCTCACCCGACCAGCATGGCCCTCACGGATTCAACCCAACCCGTTGTCGGTTGTCCAGCCGAGTGGAACGGGGTGTAAATAGCCGGCAAAACACGCGTCTAGGAACACCCCTTGGGTCGTTGTCATCCCGGCCACAAAAAAAGTATCGTTGCATGCAAAGTGTCTTGCCTCAGCTTGTGTCACAGGTGTCTGAGGAACTTTTGAGCCAAGTCAATGGTGCTGATTGCAGCAACATGGTCCCATTGTTTTTTGTAGCAGAACCAATCTGACCCCAATCTCGGGCTTCAGCTTCTGGTTGGCAGGCCAGTCTCCACACTGGATTCCGAGCTTCCGTTAGTTATTGGGAGATGAGTTATTAGCGCCCTGTCCCGGTTATGTGGCCAAAGAGGGTCGCAGGATTCAACATCCCAGTCCTTTGAACGCTGCTTATTCACGTCGTATTAGTGCCAACTTGAACCCCGACAGGCAGAAGCTTTTGAGCCTCCGTCTTCATCACTTTGATGGACCGAACCTGGACTTGAACTGCCGCATTCCACCGCGGCATCATCTGTCTCAACGTCCCCAAGGTCTGACGCCACGCCGCCAAACATACATCAGAATGGTTGCGAACCTCGTCCTTCTGGCCCTCCCGCTGGTGGCCGCGTACTTATTCACAGCAATATGGCACCGCCGATTCAAACAGTTTGCGAATTTCCCCCAGTTCAAGCCTTCCTTCTTCTGGGGGCATTTGCAAACGATTCATGAGTTCACGCTCAAAGGGCCCCCTGAGGGCCATCATGGTATGTGTTTAGCCCCGGATATGCTTCAGAGCGCGATTACAACAGGCGATTGACCCCTCCTCACAAAGATCCTGTCTTTGCAAATATGGCCAAGGAGCTGGGAAACCCGCCGCTCATGTTCTTCGACCTCCGCCCCGTTACCTATCCCATGGTCGTGGTAAACAGCCACGAGATAGCTGAGCAGATTTCCCGCGTCTCCCGACAGTACCCCTGGAGCGCCCCGAAGTCTCCCACACTCGGCGACTTGGTGCGGCTGACGGGGCCAGAGTCCATCTTGACGAGACAGGTAGGTGTAGACCCGGATCATGGATATGGCTCCTTGACGCCGGTTCTTAATTGTTGACCAACTTCTCCAGGGCGAGGACTGGAAACAAGTGAGGAAGAGATTCAACCCGGGCTTCGCACCCCAGCATCTCATGACTCTCCTGCCTTGCATCTTGGACAAGACGGCTATCTTCCTGGAGCACCTTGACCGCTACGCCAGCTCGGGCAAAGAGTTCCCCCTCAACAAACTCACCATCAACCTCACGTTTGACATCATCGGGGCCATCACCATGAACGTCGACTTTGACGCCCAGCACTCCGAGTCCTCGGCCCAAGGCGAGTTTATCAGGCTGTACGACCAGATGCTCAAGACGTACACGGCGGGCGACAGCCGGCTTCCGTGGTGGATGTATCCCGGGCGCGAATGGCGCCGCTACCAGCTCGGCAAGCAGATCGACTGGCACCTCGAGCAGCTGATCCGAGCGAAGCATGCCGAGTATAAACAGCAGCAGCAGCAGCAAGCCAGCAAGACCAAGGCCCGCGACATCCTCAGCCTCAGCCTGCAGGGCAGCGACGAACTCAGCAAGGAGCTTCTCACGGACACGCGAGACCAGATTAAGACGTTCCTGTTTGCCGGCCACGACACCACCGGTATCCTCTTGGCATGGCTCTTCTACGAGCTGTCCAGGTCTCCGCAGGTGCTCAAGGCGGTCCGCGACGAGCTTGACGAGGTCTTCGGGCCGGACCCAGACCCGGCGGCTGTGCGGGCGAAGCTGCTGGCGCCTGGCGGGGAGGAGCTGATTCACCGCATGTCCTACACGACGGCCGTGATCAAGGAGGTGCTCCGCCTCTACCCCCCCGCCGGCACGGCACGCATGACACCGCCCGGCGCCGGCTTCACGGTGAACACGCCCGACGGGCAGAGCTTCTGTCTGGATGGCGCCATCCTCTACAACTGCGCAACCATCATCCAGCGGGACCGACGCGTGTTTGGGGACACGGCCGACGATTTTGTCCCGGAGCGGTGGCTCGGCGACAAGGCGGGCATCATGAGTGCGGGCGCGCAGGAGGACACGGAGCAGCAGAGCGACGGCAGCGCCAGAAAGATCCCGCCGGGCGCATGGCGGCCGTTCGAGCGCGGCCCTCGCAACTGCATCGGACAGGATCTCGCCACCATCGAGGCCCGAGTCATCGTCGCGGTGGTAGCGAGACGGTACGACTTTGTCAAGGTCGGGCTTGGAGAGCTTGATGTCGATGAGAAGGGCCAGCCGGAGCTCAACGAAAAGGGGCAGTACAAGACCAAGTCGGACATGTACAATGTGAGTGGCCCAGAAAACTGTGTCGGGTGTTTCGGGACCGGAACGCTAACTGCATCAAGACTGCACAGGTAACCGCTAAGCCGGTCGATGCAATGAGGATGAGAGTGAGACGGAGGCCATGAGGTATGTGCGTCGGGGCGATTGGGATATCGAGGCAGCGAGGAGACAGGGATGTGGATGCACAGGGCGGGGTTACAGGTGTGTGTGTCTGCGTGTCCCCTGTGTGTGTTGCGCTGTTGAGAGAAAAATCGCAACCTGGCTCGCCTGGCTCCTGCCTCTGGCTCCATCAAACACAAGGAACCGGCGCAACAAGGGCCCAGCCCCAAGAACATTCGGACGAAAAGGGCACGCGTTGCGAAACATCCGAAACCCGGTCGGTTGGGGACACGACTTTCTCTCGTGGTCGAGTGGCGTTTTCCAGTTGGCGGCGCGGGATCGGCGGCTCAAGAATGGGACGGCATGGTCATTAGTTGGAAGTTCTTTTGGGGCGGTCTTGGAAAGTTGGAGGGAGATGGCTGCGGGAAGGCCCGTGGCTCGTTTAGAAGGCCGAACGGCGCCGGTCAGTTCGTGGAGCACACGAGCACAAAAAGGCGGGAGCTTTCCTTTAATTTTAGTGCCTGACGTCAGTCTCGGACCAGGACTGCGGCTGTCAGAATGCAAGGGCGCAGGATCGCAGGCGCTATTGACCCCACATGCACATCGGTTAGGCTTCCAAGGGCCCCCCACCTCACGATCCCGCAGCTTGGATTTCTCGGTCTACTTGAGACTCCCCAGCACCTTTTTGACCCAGAATGACCGCCGTCCTCCTCGACTGACGGCCGGAGGGCCCCACTTGCGGCGCCGGACGGGGAAGCGTGGAGTTATCGCCCCGCCAAGTATAAATCCGAGACCAGAGAGTTGTGATCAAACACACACACAGCTTGTCTCGATGACAACGGGCGCCCCGTATCTGCCTGAAGCGTCTTCGTCCTTGCAGCTTCAGCTTTCGGAGTAGCTTCAAGCGGAAGCAAAGAGCGATGGCTTCAGACCACGACTTGTTGTTTGGGACCACGCTGCCACGGTTCGCCCAGTTCCGCCTCGACGCCGAGCCCCCGTTCGATCCGCACAAGGTTACCGTTAATGCCGGTGCTTCTGCTCCGTCCCTCTCTGTGACCGTGACCGAGCTGCCGTCTCCACCAGCCTCGCCGACTGCAAGTGCGGAGATTGAGGCAGTCGTCCCTGACGAACCCGCATCTCCTGCAAGACCCACGCCGGGCACGTTCGCGTACTTTCCCTTGCTTCCGGCGGAGCTGCGTCTCAAAATATGGTGAGCTCTTTTCCGTCCATCTCAACTCGCCCTCATTGGAGGAGGTGACGAGACCCGCCCGAGTTTCAAGCCGCGCCCGCACCGCACCTGCATATCCGGAGTCGATGATCAGCAGACTGACGAGGGTGGTGCAACCAGGCACATGTCCTTCCTGCCCCGGACGGTGGAGCTCCACACCCGGCGCTCCCACTATGCAAGCGATGACCAGCTCCGCGGCACGCCCAAGTGGCAGTCCGAGTCGCGCAACTCTGCCGCCCTGTCCGTCAACGCCGAGGCCCGCGCCGCCGCCCTCGAGTGCTACACGGTCGCGCTGCCCCTGTTCGCGGCGCCTTCACGGACGCCGACCTTTGAGCGGCCCGGTGACCTCTTGCAGGCCAGCGACCGGGTCCTCTACCTGAACCTGGAGCAAGACACGGTCGTCCTGCTCGGCGACCTGCAATACACGCGCCTGACGAGGCTGCTTGATTGGTTCCGCAACATGGACAGGCCAACGCGAGGCCGGAACGCGGGCGCCGCCGCCAGGGGAAAGGGGTTGAGGAGGCTTGCTCTGAGCGTGGCACTTTGGGCCCCCGAGGTGGGCGCCGCAACCCTCAAGGCGTTTGCGCGCACCGTCTTTGCCGACATCGAGGAGTTTGTTTTGTTCATGTACTCGGAGCGCCTGCCACCGTCGGGCTGGATGGGTGGGTCGTGTGTGCTCGAGGAGGCCGCAGCCGATACCGACTACTACCGTCGCTTCCTCATCTCCAGGGGGAGGCAGTTCCGCATGGGCGATGGCTGGATGGTTGTCGGCAAACGGCCAATGAAGGTGGCAGATATCTGTTTCCGAGACGGGTGGTGAGCCATTCTTGTTCCGGCCGGTGGCAGTCCCGTTTGTCGTCCTCACGTCACCCTTCCACGCCCGCTCAGGAACATGGCACGGGCGCCTAACGCGTTTGAAAAGTGTATTAGCATACCAGGCAAAATGTTTAATATCACAACTGCTGTTAGCATAGTTCCAGAACGTTGGCTTCCCTGTTCACGCTTCGCCATGGCGCGCCGCCGCGGGATCCAAACCAAGGAACAGGCCCAGCCTCTCTATTGCGCCCTGATATGGTACAGAATTAATACACGCAACTATGAATACACGGCGGCTGTCTTCATGCCCCCAGTCGCCTGAGGATCTTCTCCCGCACCACCTGCTGGGCGGCTTCGGCGCCGTGCTGTAGAGAAATCGCGCCGATGATGGCAAAGAGCGACGTGTTGAGTACGGGGGTCAGACCGGAGACCTCGAGGTTTTCGGGCTAGGTGAAGAGACAAGCCTGGGTTAGCTGCGACCTCCCTGGCACCTGCAGCGTTGTCTGCGGCATCACGTACCATTCTCGGCTTCCACCTCGTCACCTCTGCGAGCCCGACATCGACCGCCAACTTCGCCAACTTCTCCTTGGAAACAACCATTTGGGGCTGCCTGTTGTTCAGCTTGTCGACGTTTGCGATGGCGTTGTGTTGAAACGGCTCGCGGCCGAACGAATCCGCAACCGCGTCTTGCGCGGACGCCGGGGTGACCATGATGTGCCGTGTGGTTTCGAAAGAGACGATCAACCGCCCTGTTAGAGATCCGGTTAGCGCTCCTGCTGGCATGCGCCGCGGGGTTTCGGGCGGCTGTGGAAGGATGCCGGGAAAGACGCCTCGAAGGGCGCGGGGGGTTGGAACACACCGAAATATGCCAGCCTCGTGTTGAACCCTCTTCTCCCCTGATCGAAACTCTTGTGTGTGACGGCAAGCCACTTGATCTCGTCGGGCAACATCCTGTCCCCCTTGGACCCCAGGAGGCGGTTGTACATGGCATCGAGCTTCGCTGGGTCTTCGTTGTTGCTCCAGACCGTGCGACTGGGGTCCTTGACGACGTTGATGGAGAAGCCGGGGCCCTTCATGCGCTCTGGCGTGTACGACCACCGAGGCCGTTCCCGTTGCTCGGTCGCCGTCTCAACAGCATCAGTAGTACGCGTGGCGGAGGTCGAGAGTTGCCGCACGAGCTGCTGCCCGAGGCGCTGCCCGACACACGGCGCAGAGCCACTGCATGTTCGAAGCGCCTTGGACGTTGCCGAGAACGCGGAGCGGGAGGAGCTGAGGGCCATTGGATCGCGGGTGCACCGAGGGTCGCGGGTGGGGGGCGTTTTGTGGTGAGTGTTGCTGTGCTGCACTCCAATCTCCAGACGTCTGTCTGTCAGTCTGTCGGGCTTCCGGGGATTTTTTTTTGCGGCAGGCGATGCACGCCCCAAACCCCTGTAACTTCCGTTGCTGGCTGCCCGTCGAGGCCCATTTAAACGTGAGCAATTCGCCAATCCACACGCTCCGCAGCCGTCCAGGGAGCCAAGCAATTCATTCCCCACCACCATCCAAGCTCGCGTGTCCACCCTTGCTTGAGCGCGTTCGCCATCTCATTGATTGATTGTCACCTTGCGGAGCCCTCTCGTTTGCGCCAACTTGCCGCCATGTCGTCTTCCACGCCATCAGCTCCCAAACGCGCCGCGAGTAGCACTATCTCTAGCACTGCCAGCTCCCTCCGCGACCGTCTCGCCACAGTCCTCCCCAAGGGCCACAAGTTCGGCATCCACCACATCTCGACACCCCCGACGCGCACCGAGTCCCTCTGCGCGGCCCCACCAGGCCAGCGGCCGGACAAGACTTACAGGGAAAGCCACTTCCTTGCCGTCTCGATCCACCCCCAAGACAAGACGGTCGCCCCGTTGAAGCGCGCTTCCCCGGGCGCAGACCACGGCAAGGAGCCAGAAACCAGGAAGCGGGCTTTGGTCTTCGCCGTCGAGGTCTTCATCTTCACCACCGCTTACCAGACCACGCTCTTCGTCTCCAAGGCTGACTCGACCGGCTACCTCCATTTGCTCAACCTCCCGAACGGCGCCCCGTCTCCGATCCGCCAAGTGTGCGCCACCTTCCTCGCCCATCTCCTCGACCATCGTCGGCGCCACCATGTCCAGTCCGTCGTCAACCTTTTTGCCCGTGCACAAGCACAATACCTCTTTCCTGGGAGCGTCAAAAACAAAGGGAAGCATGTGCTGGACGACCGGGGGCTTGTCCGGTGGTGGTGCAAGGTCCTAGGCCCGCTGATGGAGGGGCTGAGCCAGGAGCCGTGGGCCAGCACCAAGGGCTACTTGCTCGTGCCTGGATTGGAAGAGATGGAAACCCGGGCCTTCATTCCACGAACAGCGGCGAGCAGGACGAACTGGGTTGTCGGCCATCCCCTCGAGCGCGTCTCTCACTACACTCGCGATTTCAACCGGGTCCCGCCGCGCTGCCTCATCCCCGGGTACCCGGACGATCCCAAGTCCCGATTCCGTGACGAGCTCGACGAGGAGGTCTCGAAACAGAAGCAGGGCATTGGCGCGTGGAAGAGTGTCAAATCACTGGACCAGTTTTGGGAGTTGATGGCATTCCGCCAGGAGTGCTCGAGTGGGCGTCTGACCGGGTTTGTGTGGCTGGTGTTCGAACCGATCCAACCGCCTGTGGGATATTCATCAGAAGTACCCCCTGCGCCCAAACTTGCGACACCTCACACCTCCTCCGACTCGTCTCTCCCACCGGCCGTGCTTGGCACCCCGCCTCGGCGACGCGTCGATATCTCGTCGTTTACCCCCCAGTCAAGCCCACTCAAGGGTCCCGCTTCCCCCACCACACCAACATCACCATCATCCAAGAACGCCAGGGCAAGGAAGAAGGCAAAGAAGAAGCTGTCAGGCCGGATCATCCCGCGCACTCCCAAGATCAAGACGCACGCGAGAAACTATCTCACCGACCGCCCCACCACCACCGCCTACTACTACTGGCCGTCCGAGGGCCGCGGAGACAAGATGGTGGATGAAGCCGCGTACAAGCGCATCGTCGAGCTCCTGCTTCACATGGACTTTTCAACACTTGACAAGGCCGTCGGCAGCTCTCATCGATGGCTCAACGAAGTAGGAATGGGCGACGGGACGGAATACGGTGTCGTGGGTAGGGCAGACCTCCCCGACTCGCCGAGAGTCAACGGGGGCGCTCCCGCCGCCAGTAACGGGACCGTGACCAATTTGACTGGTCTTATCAGGAGGAAGAAGGGTCCCCAATCGTCGGGAATCGATGGTGGTCCGAACCCGAGTTCTCCGCCAAAGAGTCTCGACGGCCCTGCAGCCGGGCTTGCAGCCACCGAAGTGAATGTTCTTGGCGCCAGCCTGGTGCGAAAGAAGAGAAAGGACGCTGAAACAGAGAATGGCACGGCGGTCTCGAGTACCTAGGTGGCACTTCGGGTTAAGGGGTTTGCCATGATCCGTCAGCATGCCTCTCCTGAAGCCGCACACAGAGCTTAACTGTGGAGCGGCGGTCGAGTTTGCGCCTGTGTGGCAGTGGGTGAGTGTCATTTTGGTAGAGGGTCAATTTGGACTATCACTCGGGATCATACTCCTGTGACCTTGGTTTGGGGAAACATTCCACCAGATGATGTTGGATGATGACCTAGCCACCCAGCTTTCCACGCAGGTGGGTGGTTCGGTGAATTGTGTGCATCCTGGATTCACATGAGATGGAGAAGGAGATGCAGCCTGGCAACGACCAGTGCAGTAGTAGTTTCAATGCAGACCTATCCTTTCTTAGAATCGCCGCCTTTTCGCAGATGGGCCATCGTCCCTGGGCGTCCTGTCTGAAGCCTTGCTCCGCATCTCGTTCACTTCCTGCCTCACCCACGACTGCGCTTCCCGCAGGAGCTGTTTCTCGCCTCTTCTCACCGCCACTGCCATCCTCTGCCGCCCAGTCAACTCGCCTGTACTCAGGATCCGGTCGTCGTCCTCAAGCGACGTGGGGTATTGGCGCTCTCGGAACTGGAGAGCACCAAGAACGGCCTGAAGGTACAGGTCCTTGCGCATCTCCTTGTCTTCAAGTGCCTGGACAGCAAGCTCGGCGTTGGTCACCTTCTTGATGGCCTTGAGGAACGTCTTGACCTGATCCGCCAACTCGTCCGGCAATCCGGAGAATGTGGGCTCGCTGTTCAGCTGCCCTGCCGAGTCCGGGTCCTCGCTGGACCGCTCGAGCACAAAACTCTCCTCAAAGTCCTCGTCTGAGTGGGCCATCTGCTTCGTCTTTTCCCAGGCGGCAGGGTCCACTCGACCCCCAACGCGCTCTTTCAGCTCCGCCTCGACCAGTTCCCACGGCAGCTCGACGACATCGTAGCGGCTGTGTTTCGGCGTCACATAGCCGTAACGGCGCAGGAGCTCGCCGTTGGGGAGCGGGCCGTAGTAGTTCAGGACCTCCTCGCCGGCTTTGATGGTCCGCAGCGTAGTGGCGGTGAGCGCGTCCTCGCCATGGTTGATGTGCGCGTTGAACTCGGCATCGGCATTGAGGATGTCGGCCATGGGGACCATGCCCAGCATCGTCTTGCCCTCGCGATCCTCGACCCACTCATCGTCCTCGTCCGCTCCGTCGTTGTCGTCATCCTTCTCGAGATCGAAGGCGTAGGCCATGATGGCGCTTCCCATGCGGTGGGCCAGCTCCAGCAGGTGGGCATCGTCGAGTCTGTGGCACGCTGGCGGGAAGAAGACATGGTCATGTGCTCGCACGACTGGGAGGATCTTGGATGTGATCATCCGATCCGCTTCCTCCTTGCCGACCTTGGCAACGAGGGCGCTGGCCTGCAGCTCGGACAGCTCGGCAGGTGGCCAAAACATGGGTGTGTCAAAGACCGACGGCAGCACATCCAAGTAGGGTTTCCAGCTTGAAGCGTCCCCTTGGAGGTACTCGTAAATCAGAACCAGGATCAGGAGGGTCCAGGAGTCCTGCGACGAAGAGGTCCCGGCTTCGTCTCCGGACTCGGACTCGGGCTGCTCCGCGTCGCCACTCTCGAGGTCGAATACACTGGGGATCTTGTCCTTGAGAGCCGAGGTTGCTGCACATATGATGGCATTGCGAGGGATGGTGAACAGGGTTGTGTCCGGGGCGATGTCTTGTTTTGCAACTACCCACCAGTCAATTGGTCAGCAGAGAAAACTACAGATATCTTCGGGGTTCACTCACTGATGCCTCGCCCAGCATTTCTCCCCCTCAAGTCCTCGACCGTGATCAGATCTGCGCGAAAGGTGGCTCCGGGAAGGCGCTGGAACCAGTCGACAAAGTTGCGCGTGCCCTCGGCGAATCTAGAATCCGCGTCACTGTCAACTTCCATTTTTAATGAACTCTGGTGACGAGGTAACAATCGTCGGATTTGTGAGGTCTGGGGCACGCGTTGTAACAATGGCTTGGGTCACGGTTACAGTGAGTCGTGTGAGCGTTGTGTGTATGTTGTGCCTGAAATTTTTTAGCCAGCACTGTGAGTGGGTCGTGCAACAAATCCCACCAACGACTAAATTAAACATGGGGGAACAGCATCAACACGACAAGGAACCCGCAACCCCAACTACTAGTCGCTGGCCATCTACCCTAGTCCCCCCATGCTGGTTATGTGGCCCAGTTTTTGTCACACCGATTTTACTATCAGATACAGTTCCATCATCGGAATGTTGAGCGTCGCCCTTCTCCTCTGCCGCTGTCTCACTCCATTCATGTTCATCAAAACCGAGTCGTTGGCCAACGCTCATTTGCGAATGCGATACTCCATCTGTCATTGCCCAGAACATGGTATAAGATAGGGAAGGGAGGAGGCAAGGAATAGGAACAGGGGGCGAGCATTGATATGACCTCACGAGGCCACACCCTGCCGTGGCCAAGCATGGAGAGTAAAGGAGTTTCTCAGCTTTGTCTATTCCGCGGAGCAAGCTCCTCGGGGAGACTGGCCCCTGACGTGGCTCCATTAATAGACCGGGTTCAACATGTTGGAGAGCCCTTGGGCTGTTCTGCGTGTAGCCAGCCTTAACCCACCACTCAGCTGTCCGGGGTAAGGAAGGACTCTTGCTCCGCCCCTACGTTCAGTGCTTCAGCCCAAGAGGGTAACCAGAACACACACTACCTTCTCCCCGACAAGATCCAACTGCCTATGTGCCCACAGCCTCTCCTTC
>Ga0247824_10000084_pt1 | contig 35859 bp, 26 predicted proteins | sample 13C_PalmiticAcid_FD_194412 | JGI IMG/M metagenome (GOLD analysis project Ga0247824, IMG submission 194412) | Soil microbial communities from agricultural site in Penn Yan, New York, United States - 13C_PalmiticAcid_Day48 | ecosystem: Environmental > Terrestrial > Soil > Agricultural land...
ACCATGCTCACGGCTGCTGGGTGCCGTGGTTTGGCGAGTTCGTAGGTCGCCCCGTCGTCGGGCCCGTGCCAGGGGTTCATGCCCTGCACTGCTGACTGTGGTGTGTGTGGTGGAGGCGGGGTTCCAACGGGGAGTTCGACCGGCCGGGGCGGGGGGTATCCATGCCCGTGATGTTGTTGATGATGATGATGATGCTGTTGGTGGAGGAACGGACTGTGTGGGTAGGAGGGGCTGCTCGGGGCGTAGGTCTGGGAGTTGGGGGCGTGGGGATTCCATTCCTGGGAAAAGGTGTGCTGGTGTTTGCTTTGATGCTGGAAGGGGTTCTGGCGGGAGCGGCGCCGTCGCCGGCGGATGAAGAAGAAGACGGCAAGGACGAGCGCGACTAGGGCGATGCCGCCACCCACGGCGATACCGGCTATGGCCCCTGTTGAAAGGGGTTTATCCTGCTCTGGGGTGCCTGTCGCCGAGGGGATGGCGCGTGTGGGTGTTCGGGATGGGATGTTGGCTTTGCGAGTCATTAACACGCGCAGATCAGGACTACTGAAGCCGGCGACAGGGGCGGTTTTGGTGGCGCCTCCGCCGGCTGAGCCGCCGATGACACTGACGACGGGGTCTGGGACTGCATATTTTGTGAGGTTGGTGACGAAGATTTGCCAGAGGGCTTTCTCCTGGTTCTGTTGGCCAAGGTCGACGTTGTGAACTCCGTACTGTTCCGGTGCATCGCAGCGGTCGCTCGAGGGAAATGTGCCGCCAATGACGAGCATCTGGGCGTTGTCAACGACGCTGCAGCTCAAAGAATGGTGTGGGTATGCGCCGGTGAGGTTGCCGTCTGTTGGATGCATCTTGATCCATTCGAAGGAGGGGATCGAGAGGATATACACGTCATCAAAACCTGATGTATCTGGAGGCATGCCCGCTCCGCCGTAGAGATAACTGCCGCGTGGTTAACGCCGAACTCTCACCTTTCAAGTTGCTCCTGAACCCCTGACTTACATGTTGTAGCTCGACTGATCCACGGCCCAAGTTGCCCCGGCACAAAACCGTCTCCGCATCGGAGGCACTATCCCTGTGGCGTTTTGAGCATACCACTTTGAGCTGAGAACATCATACAGGAAGATATTCTCCATCGGCTGCCCGATCCAGCTGCCGTTACCGTGAGGATCCTGCACGCCACCAAAGTAGACGAGCATGCCACCGTCGCCTATTGGAATAAACACCATGACACCCTCTGCCCTTCCAATCGAGTCGGGCCCCTGATCGGTTGACCAGGTGTTGGAGTCCATGCTGTACTTTACCAACCCGGACTGCGCAACTGGCGGTCCGGTCAAGCCCGGCACGGTATTGTTTGATTTCCATCCGCCGTAGTAATACCCCTCGCCCGTTTCGGATATCGACACCCCCGCGCCGTACGAGACGTCACCAATGTCGTCCTCCGCCGGAGAGCCGAAAGATTCCCAGTTCTTGTAGATGGTATCAAACGACCAAAGGGTAAACTGCCGAGAGGGCGGCTGTTGATAGTACTCGCCGCCGAAGAGGTAAAACCTCTTGTTGACGTTATCGGCCCACAGGGTTCCTCCATGGGCGCTGGGAATGGTTGCGTTCTTGGTGAGATTGGCGTAAAGTTGAGGCATGCGCGCGGCGCCCGGCGCGTCGAGGTCATGATAATGGAGGCCGATGTCTGAGAAGTGTTAGCAACGAGGTGGCCAACATGGAGCAAGAGGTCCGGACTCAATAGCTTACTGGAGTAGTTCGTCGGATACTGTGACAGTGGGTTATAGTTGATGAAACCACCGTCGATGTACAACTTCCTGTCAATTACAGCTGTCTGGTGGCCGAATCGCCTGCAGAAATTCTTGACTGGGTCAAGCTGAGCCGAGGATCTCTCGAAAAAGACAAAAAGCAATATCGACAACAATATACGCAGGGCGGCGAGGCGGGAGGGATGTGGCACTCGTCGGTTGCGCCTCGACCCGCCAACCGTGCCGGGATATGCGCCCGGAAACGGCCCCGGGCCCGAATCGGAGAGGGTCATGTCGGGAGGCAGGCGGCGTAAGCCATACTTTTGAGTCTGGAGGGCGATTTACGCTCCCGTGAAGTCCAAAGAAAGGTGTCAGGTGCAGATGACAACTTCTTCAGATTTTGCAGGCAAAGTGAAAATGAGCTTGTACGGCGACGTGGGCGAGAAGCTTCGACGAATCTGATTTACCGCCCGGCCTCAGCGGAAGGCTGGACGAAGGAGCACCAGTCGATAAAGTTACACATGTTTCTTCACCTATGGCCGGTCTCCGACTCCGTGCAGGCGCGTCCAGCCTCCAGCGCAGCGGGAGTGGCTCAGCCATTAGCCTTCATGCAGGCGTCGATCTGCCTCCCGCATCCCGTATTTTTTTATCGTGGCATGGCTCGTGGGAGGCGGGTCTGTGGAAGTAAGTTGGGCTCTGGCGCCCCAGAGAATCACAAATCCATTCATAACGACGTAGCAGACTCGAGGGTCATCCTTGGTTGGCGATGAGACTGCCAGACTCTGGAAGGTTCGGGCAACAGCGACGCTCTACAGCGGTTGTTGTTGAAAGTTCCGAGGGATCCCGGTCTTGATGAGACTGGGTGGACTGGCGAACCAGGAGGCTGACCTTGATGCTGTGTTCCCGTAATCCGGACATGGCCCAATGGGCTTCGAGACAGCATCTCAGCTTCAGCGGAGATCCTCCGAGACCATGCGTCCCCCCTTGGAGACTGCGAGGCTGAGCAAGGAGGGGTGCAAAAGCAACACACCGGCAGGTTTGGTTTGGCGAAACCGTTAACCTGGGACGACGCCAGGTACAGATGTTGGCGGGTACTCGTTGTGCCATGTGGGAGCTGAAACCCGGTTTGCAGGTTGAAGGGCAGAGTCAAATAAACGGACGGACCTAGTCTCTTATCTCTTTGGAGTTCCACCGCAAATACCAGGTCTCTGCCACTCAGAATACCATGATGGCACCAGAAGAAGTTCCCTATCCTAATGCTCGTTCTGTTACGTTAGCCAAGAGAGGACCTCCAATTCATCGAAATCATGCTGGTTGTGACTGTGTAGAAGACGGGTGGACTGGAGAAGCCATCTTGGACCTCGCATGTCAAGTGCTACACTTGTCTAAAAGGTGGCTTGTGGCAGGATGTCGTTGCACCTTGCAGCGGATGATTCAGCGGTGGACTTGAAAGTTAGGTGGAGAGGAAGAGGGACCATGGAAGTGCTCGGGGCTACCCTGGCTTCACAGGGACAAAAAAAGCCGTACATCAAATTGAACAACACAATTTTGATAGACTCATTTCTTCCTTTATCTTCCACCTTTTTTTCTCCTTTCTTTTTCCCTTCTTTTCTCTTTTTGTTTCTTTTTTTCTTTCTACTTTCTCCTTCTTTCCTTTCGTTGATTCTCCTTTTCTTTGTACAAAAGGGATGAAGGCGTCCCCAGTTCATGGCTTAACCGTCCGGCTTTTTCTGGCCAGAGGGAGGCTGGCGGCTTGGCGTCCGATCTGCCGGCCAGTGCCCCACATTTACCACGCTGTAGGGCTGAGCTTGACACAAGCAGGTGGAGACTGGCTTCAAATTGCTGTCGCTGGTCTCTTTTGAGTTGGCCATCTTGAGAAACGAGGGCGCGTCTCTGTTGGTAAGTGCGGGACACAGATAGGGTTCCGAGACAGACCTCCAAGATGTCTGGAGGCATCGTGCCCCAAAAGTGACAGCCCAGCAGTCAGGCAGACTGCACAATGCTGAGACTTTGCATCTTGGCAACTCGATTGTGCCATGGGGTCAAAGAGTCGACCAGCACACACGGCGGCCGGCTCGAAGAAAAAGTATACGTATCCGTGCCTTGCTGACATTTGCGACTCACAGTGCCCTGCATTTCTCAGCCAGTTTGGTCAGCTCACAGCGGTGGGGCAACAAAACAAAGTGTTTGCTAGACGGCGGGATTCGTGCACTCTGTCCGCCAACTCCGCCGATGCCTGACCCACACCAGTTTGCCTAATCTCGGCACTCAGGTTGTGCCGTAGACCCACATGTGTGCTTGCCGGGAAAGATGACGCCGGTGACGCCTTGTGTCGTTTGTCGTTGGTTGTTTTCCTTTTAACAGCCCTTCCTCTCGGATGCGGCGGCTCGCCAAAGCCCGATCCCCATTGCGCAAGCGAAGCACACATCATCACGATTCTTCTCGAGGCTGGCAGAAGACAGACACGGAGTTGAAGACGAATCACGTCATCAATCCGAGTCGACCTCGGCTGGGATGGCCGACCCCGAATCCGAACTGTGCACACACAAAACAGAACGGCCTTGCAGACCCACGCAAAGACGAGGCCCACCTCCCGAGTTTTCTGGAACCCAGCAGGGGGTTTCCACGCGAGCCACGCCATCTCAGGCCATCTGATCCCGGTGGGCTTCGATTTGATCTCTCCGGGTGGGGCCGTTGAATCTCACACGAGGACGATTGCGGACAGCACGAGAGAGCACTCACGCTGCGCACAGTCACAGGAAGTCATAGGAATAACTACAACGAGCCCATCGGGCCAAAGTGTGCTCGCTTGCCCTTGACCAGCTCAGCGACGGGGGCCATGCTCGCCGCGCGTCTGCAGAGTCTGATACCCAACAGCACCAACACGTCCCCATTGACGGCCCCAACAGGCTCAAAATTCGACCCGTGGGCCGGGATTGCCAATAGACCGGGGTGACCTCTCGGTGATAATTTCGAGACTTTGACATGTCCGGTTTGAACCCGCCGTGATGGGGCCGGTTGTGATTACTATTGCTGGCCCGGGTGGAGCCTCGCGGCGCCCCCCTCAGGCCGGGAACGGGATTCGAGTTGGTTGCTATTTGTGATGCTGGGTTTTCACTCGGGTTTGCCTTGGGGGGATGAGTCGGTCCCGGCTGGGCCGTATAAATCATTCCCAAAGCCCTTTCTGGCTTCTTCACTTATCCCTGTGCTCTGCTTTTGCTGTGTACCAAGCCGTCGCCCCAAGATCTCAGATCGCCCTCTCCCTTGTTTCGACACCTGTGTAAGGCAACACAGGTTCCACTCGACAACATGGAGCCCGAGTCCTCCTCTTCCTCCTTCACGGCCAAGGAGCCCGTCATCACCTCGGGTGCAGATGTCGAAGCCCAACAAGGCCACAACAACCCGTCGCACTGGTTCCTAGTCCGCCACCCATCCGGGGTCACCAACGCGGTCCTCCACTACCGGTACCCCGGCCAAGGCACGCCCGAGTCGCCTTACGTCGTCGATTTCCTCCCACAAGACGGGAGCAACCCCCAGCAGTACTCGCAAACCAAGAAATGGACCATCACTCTGCTCCAGGCCCTCGCCACGCTGGCCGTGGCGTTTGTGAGCACAGCATACTCCGGAGGCGTCATCGAGATCATCATGTACTTCCACGTCTCGACCATCGTGGCGATCCTGGGTATCTCGCTGTTCGTCTTTGGCTTCGCCGTTGGACCGTTGCTGTGGGCGCCTCTTAGCGGTATGTTTTTTCCTGTCCGGAGAAAAGGGGGGGCAGTGCTGACAGGGGATCATTCGACAGAATTCCACGGGCGTCAGATCGTCTTCTTCTTCACCTACTTTGGCCTGGCCGCCTTCAGCGCCGGTGCCGCTGGCGCCCAAAACATCGAGACGCTGCTCGTCCTGCGCTTCTTCGCCGGCGCGTTTGGTGCTTCGCCCTTGACCAACTCGGGCGGCGTCATTGCCGACATGTTCAGTGCTCAAGGTATGTTGTCCTTCAACTCGGTCGTCGGCCCGCGGTGCTGATAAAACCCTGTTTAGAACGTGGGCTCGCGGCAAGTGTCTTTGCCATGGCCCCCTTCCTCGGTCCCACCATCGGTCCCATCGTCGGCGGCTTCCTGGTACGTCATCTTTCCCGAAATCTCCCCCTGCGATACGGTCTCCGTTATTAACACAAAAGACAGGGTGAAGCCGAAGGTTGGCGCTGGGTCGAAGGCCTGATGGCCATCTTCACGGGCGTTCTCTGGCTCGCTTGCTCGCTGTATGTGCCAGAGACCTATGCTCCTGTGCTCCTCCGCCGCCGCGCCGCCAAGCTCTCCCAGATGACGGGCAGGGCGTACGTCTCCAAGATGGACCTCCACATCACGGCGCCCAAGAGCGAGCAGATCAAGACGACGCTCCTCCGGCCCTGGGTCCTCCTCTTCCGCGAGCCCATCGTCTTCCTCACGGCCATTTATCTGGCTATCGTCTACGGCACGCTCTACATGCTCTTCGCGGCCTTCCCCATCGTGTTCCAGCAGCAGCGCGGCTGGAGCCCGGGCGTCGGCGGACTGGCCTTCATCGGCGTGGCCATCGGCATGCTCTTCGCCGTCGGCTACTCCATGTTCGACAACCGGCGATACGCGCGCGTAGCGGCGGCGCACGGCGGCATGGCGCCGCCCGAGGCGCGCCTCCCGCCCGCCATCATCGGCTCGGTGCTGCTCCCCATCGGCCTCTTCTGGTTCGCGTGGACCAACAGCGCGAGCATCCACTGGATCGTGCCCATCATCGCGTCGGCCTTCTTCGCCGCGGGCCTGGTCAGCGTCTTCCTCTCGCTGCTGACCTACATGATCGACAGCTACACCGTCTTCGCCGCGTCGGTGCTGGCCGCCAACTCGGTGCTGCGCTCGCTGTTCGGCGCCGCCTTCCCGCTATTCACGCCCTACATGTACAGCGACCTCGGCATCCACTGGGCGAGCACCATCCCGGCATTCCTGGCGCTGGCGTGCACGCCGTTCCCGCTGCTCTTCTACATCTACGGCGAGCGGATCCGCATGAAGTGCAAGTACGCGTCCGAGGCGGCGGCCATCTTTGCCAGGATGATGCAGCAGGCGGCGCACCAGCAACAGCAGCAAGCGCCTGCCGTCGAGGCCGGGGAGGAGCTGGCGAGGCCCGCGAGGCCTGCGGGACTGCCGGTGAGCGAGAGCCGGGCAGTGTTGAGCGAGGATGAGGGGACTGTGTGTGGCGAGGGAGAGGAGCAGGTGAAGGAGAAATAAAAGAGGGAGAGGATGGCGTCGGTTTCCTTTTTTTCTTTTATTGTTTGTTATCTGAACCTTTCGAGATACCACGGTTGGGTGAGCGCATGTCTGGTTTGTGCCAGCGATAGAGAGGATCATAGACGGAACTGGGAATACCCTCTCTCGGGTTGAGGGGGCACGGAATAATGGGCTCTTTCATAGGGCTCTAATAGAGACAACATCAGCACAACGCAATTTTGTCCTTGGCTTCCGGTGACTCGATATTGCCAAACAAGTTTGTCGGAGTGTCCCGGTATGGTCAATTATTCGATGTGAAGGAGAGGAAGAGGCGCTGAATAATCAGCACTCTCGACACACCAATCGCCACCGGCAGCTCCCGCTCTTGCAGGGCCGAGCCGAGGCCTGGCACGTTCGCATTCCCTTTCCGGAATGCGAGACGTTGCAATGACATGCCCCCTTGCCAACACACTCTCCAACATCCCCAAGACCCTCGGCGACCTCGCGGTTGCCAAGCGCATTCCATCTCGCAGCCTCCGCCATTCTGTGCCAGCCTCCGACCACCCGTCGCCTTCTCGCGTTTGAAAAAGTCGGGGTCTGCAATGGCCGAAGCAGGGGAGTCTTGCTAAGTCATTGCCACCTCGTGTTCTTTATGTGACTGCGTTTCTCCGCGCCCAAGGGAACAACAGGCTTCGTTGGATGCTTTAAGAGATCCGCGCCTTCGCATTTGCTTTGGTGGTTTCCGCTGTCCGTATCCGCTTATGGTGTGTGTGTGTATGTGTCGTCGCTTTCCAGAGTGGGAACGTCAGCTTTTAACCTGTTTGATTGGGAGGGTTGGTAACACAGCGAACCCCCTTTTTCTTGGTTATACCCCTGAGTCGAGTCTCCATACACACCCCTGAGCCACTATGATGGCTTCAATGCGGGTCACCGCTTTTACAAACACGTTTCTGGTCTCCAACAACGGGGATGGTGGTCCAGTCCTCAAGGTCGTGGGGCCCCAGGAGGCGCGAAAGAAGCGGCCACATCGGGTATGTTTGTCCATATCGGAATCAAATCAACATGCTTGAGAGGAAACGATGGTTTTATAGGGGGCGACATGACAGGTACTGACCCAGTGCGGCCACAGAAATCAAGACTGGGCTGTGTCCGCTGCAAAAGACGCAAAGTCAAGGTACGCCCGTGCTGCTGCTGTCCTCCTCTCCTCCCTTGGACGGAGGGCGTGTCATTACTGACTGCCAACGGCTCTCGATAGTGTGACGAGGGCGATCCATGCAGGAACTGCGTTAAGCGGAACGAAACATGCGTCCGCATCAAGCCCGCCTCGCCCATCCGGGAAGAGAGGGTGTCTCCGCGGCTGACGTCTCCGTCTCCCGAGCTGGCTTGGTGTCCCCTATCCGCGCCCGAATGCGGTCCCATCAACCTGCTGCATATGGAGCTTCTGCACCATTTTGAGCGGTATAGCATCACCACGCTGCCGTTCCAGGAGGTGTGGCCCAGGATGCTGCAGCTCGCTTTCTACGTATGTGTTGAAATGTCACTTTTCTCACACTTGCTACCGTACACGAAGGAGGGACAGTACGCACGAAGCCATCAGTGTACAGAAAACTAAATTATTGCACATGCCCTAGTCCCGGCAGCACACCTACCTCGTAAACGCCATGCTCTCCTTCGCCGCGGCCCACCTCGACTACCTCCACCCGGGCCACCCGCACTACCACCGCGCCAAGTACGCCCTCCTCAACAAGGCCCTGCACGACTACCGCGAGACCCTCTCGGCCCCCATCACGGCCGACAACTGCGACGCCCTGCTCGGCACCGCCAACCTCATCCAGTTCCTCATGTGGTGCGACCTCAGCTTCATGGAGGGCCAGCAACCCCTCGAGACCTCCGCATCGGGCCTGGACCTGTCCGGCGACCGCCTTTACTTCCTGTCCACGGGCGTCCGCCAGATCTTCTTCATGGCCTGGCCGCTCTTCCAGTCCGCCCGGTCCGTCTTCCAGCGCGTCGGCCTGCTGCAGCCGTGCATGGCGCTCGAGGATGTCGTCGAGGCCCGCGGCCTGCGCTGGCGGCGCCACGTGCGCGGTTTCATGGAGCTGTACGACAATCCGCGGTACCGGGGTGGGAGGAATGGGTTGGCGGCGTTTTCATCCTTTTCCTCGTCTTTTTCTTCTTCTCCTTCGTCGTGTGCGTCGTCGAGTGAGAGGTCCCGGAGCCCTCCCGGTTCGTTCCCGGCTGCGTCGCCCGGCAGGAGCACGGGAGCGTACTTGGAAGGGGTGTGGGATAGTCTCCCGTCCTCGAGGGCGCCGACGCACAACGTCATGACGCTGTGGCAGAGCTACAAGGAAGGGGAGGCCTATGTCAGGAGCGCGGGGGTGCATGACGAGGGGCTGATGCGGGCCGCGTTCAAGAGGCTTGTGGCAAGGCTTGCGGTTGCCATGGCGTTTGTCATGGATCAAGAGGGGAGCGGGTGCCCGGCGTTTGGGACATGGGGGGACAGGTACCGGCAGCCCGAGTTGAAGAGAAGCGATATGGTGCGGTATGTGGCGACGTTTCCTATGATGTGTTTTGGGCCGTTGTTGGCGCTGATATCGAGCGGCGATTCGCGGATGCTGGTTGTCCTGTTCCATATTTATCGCGTTGCGGGTGTGTTGCTGCCGGGGGAGACATATTGGTGGTGTCGGCGCCGGGTGGAGGTGATGGAAGACGCGATAGGGAGGGAATTGCGCAGGAGAGGCTTGGAGGTGTGTTTGAGGGGGCAAAATGAAGTTGTTTAGAAAGTGCTCTGGTGTGAGAAGAATATCACCACTCCCTTCAAGACCGTTACAGTTCGTCGCGGCCGGCGATCTTGATCTTGACTCCCGGAATATTCGCCATCGACACCTTCCGTGTCGCAGCTCGAGTCGGGCCGAGATCTTCGTAGGTGCTGGTGACGCCCGGCGGCGTCCAGGGCTTGATGCGTCCTTGGTAGACATCAAGCCCCCACCGCTGGAGGGAGTCGGAGCTGAAGGACTGCTTGGGGTAGGGGTAGATCCGATTCTTGGACAACTGGTGGACAGCCCCGGCAGGAAAAACGTCGGGCTTGAGGCCCAGTTGGCCCATCAACTCTGGGAACTCGAATGGGTCAACTACCACAGAGGTCAACGAGTCGTAGTAGTTCCGGGCAAGCTTGTAGAGCGACTTCCGAAGTCCTTGCCGCTCAGTCTCGGTCGCGCCGAAGAGATAAATGATCGGCCATCCGCGCTACAGCCTATAAGTATCACTTCGATACGGGAAAGGTGCAATTCTCACATCAAGAATCCTTTGCTGGTTCAACAAGGTTAGCTCGCCAATGACGGGTCTTGATGCCTCTTTGACCCTAATGATGCGTCAGAACTCGGAAAGTATTAGTAGGAAAAGCGCTTTCATACCAGTTCTCCAGTTCTTCAACGCCTTGCAGCTCTTTCAAGGTCACCATATCCCCATCAACCGGCTTGTAGCACACCACCGCGGGCGCCTTCACTCCTTGAGCCTCCGCCACTTCAGGGTCGGCAACGGTTCCAAACGAGAACTCATCACGGTACTTCCGCGCAACGTCCTCAAAAACTCCAAACAAGTCTCGGTCAGACGAGTCCAAATACGCAACAAACACCGTCTCGTCTGCCGTCTTGAAAGAGGACAGGGCATCGGCGTCGAGGCTTTCAGACACGTCAGGGCGGGCCCTCCGAGAGGCGAAGTGCAACATCCTAGAGACATTGTCAGGACCGTGATCTTCCGGCAAACAGGGGATTGCATACGCGGCGGCTCTGTTTGGGCCCTGATACCGAACGGCGGGTTGGTCCAAATGCAGCAAAAAGACCGAAGGGTACGACATCGACGTCTGGATGTCACAGTCGGCGTCAGACGCAGAGCAGTCGACGCTCACAAGTTGCTGAGTCGCCTCAGCATCGGCTGCCGCCGACAGCCATTCATGCTCGAGGGCTGCGCTGGCTGGCCTGCTCGGTGTTAGTTGCGCGCAACCGGAAATGGATGGACGTTTGACTCACTCGTCGGGCTACGGGAGAAGCACAAAAACAACGTTAGCTATCCGCCAAAGCCCCGAGATCGATTCTGTTCACCTTGACGACTAGACCGCCGTCAGTTTCTCGCCCAAAACATCAACCTTACGATACTGTTGAGGAACTTACAAGCAACCAAAACTGGCTCCCCAACCTCAATCACCCTCGTGAGCTCGCTGCTCGAGACATGATCCCACGCCCACACAGCCCTCGTCGCCAACAACAGTAGCGCGACGGCTGTCTGGATCCACACCATCTTGCTCTCCATCAAACAACGGAATGCACACCTCCCAAGGTTTGTCCAGTGCCAACACTTTGCTCTCAATTTCCGTCAAGTTGTCAACCAATGCCACACTTCCCGAATATTGAACCACGATGAACAACCTCAAAACAAAGAGTTGGACAAACCGACCAAAGCCACCGTTCGAGAAGTGGTGGAGGGAAGAAAAGATATCGGAGAGTTGCAGTCTGGATAAGCCCCGCAGCTACTGTCACCTCACCTTCTCCAAACCTGGCCCGCAATGCTCCAAAGCTTGGTCGGTTGGCAGTGAACACCGCGTCCTGTTTCAGACGAGACCAAAGACCTTGGTTTCCCCCCTGGCAGAACAATAACAATTTCTCTGTACCAAGGTTTCCTTTCAGGCAAAACACCAATATTGCACACGCTGGGACAGACCATTCTCGCCAGGAAAACTCGGCACATAAGCAGCAAGCGAACAAGCACTTTCTCAATTGGTCTTCTGTGCCTGATACTGGTAGCCACAGCAGGGTATCCGTATTCGTACGCAGTAGCCATCTCTATTTCTCCCACGCCTCCTGACCCTCGTGCAAAAGACCACCACCACCACCCACCGCCCTATAAACAGTCTACCAAGTAACAAAGCAACAAGATATACTCGAATGACCAAGTCAACAACAAAACACCCCGCCCGTCCCATTCTTTCTTTTTTTTTACTCCACCCGCAGCCCGCAGCCAGCAACCCGCACCCAAACATTCCAGTGCACCCCGCACCGCAAAGAAACAAGAAGCCCGATGTTGAGTAGGTAAAACAACAACCAAAGCGAAGCAACACCACCACCCCAGTCACCACCACCCCAGTCACCACCACTCCGCAAATGCAACGAACGCAATGCAATGCAAAGCAAAGAGAAAAATGCAAATGTACAGAATACCATGCCGATCCTATCTAACAAATACCCCTCCAAAACAAGGCAAGGCGAGGCAAAGCAAAAGCAGAATCACCTCCCGTTGCTCTGCCTCCCCCTCTTCCCCCTCGTCACCACCATCTCGGGCTCCGCCGACGCCGCGATGGCCGCCTCCTTCTTCTTGGTCATCTTCCTCGACCTGGCCGGCGGCGGTTCCAAGCTGTGCAGGTGCCCGATGTCTTCGAGCGCCATGGTGTTCTGCCAGCTCATGCACCGGTACACCACCGGCTCCGGCTCCGGCTCCGACGGCGCGGGCGGCGGACCGGCGGCGATGGTCGTGATGCCCCTCCCGCGGGTGCTCATCCGTTTCTTGCTGGCAGGCGCGGCGATGGGCTCGTCGTCTTCGTCGTCGTCGTTGTTGTCGTCCTCCTTCTTGTCCTCCTTCTTCTTCTCGTCCTCGTTGCTGGGGGTGGCGAGGTAGGCCTTGCGGTTCTCCATGTTTTTGGCGATCTTGTCGCGGTAGTTGACGAGCTCCTTGCGCAGCTTGAGCTCGTTGAACCCGCGCGGATCGAGCCAGGCGAGCAGGGCGTCCACCTGCTGCGGGTCGTCAAAGTATCCCCACTGGCCGGCGTTGAAGACGCTCGTGGCGCCCTCCTCGCGTTTCTTGCGCTCCGGCACCGTCATGTCGAACTTGGCCTTGTACTCGTCCTGGTACTCCGGAATCATGTCGATGTAGCCCTCGCGCTCGAGCTCGTCCGGACCTTGCACCCAGATGCACCCGTTGGCGTACCCGGCCGACGCGGTGGAGCTGTCGGGGAGCCCGGCGTAGGGCATGCCGTTGCGCTCGAACCAGTAGTACCGGTTCCAGAAGCGGTCCTTGCCGAGCACACGCGTGCGCGGGCAGTCGGCCTCGCGCAGGTCGTTGTCGATGACGGCAATCTCGCGCTCGCACTCGGCGATCTCGTCTTCCTTCTTCTGGATGTCCTTAAGCACCCGCGTAAACTGCTTGGACTGCTTCGGCACCTTGGCGGCGGCCTCGGCCTTTTCCTTCCGTTCCTGCTCCTTCTCCGCCTTGCGCTTGCGCTCAGCCGCGCGGTCGTTGGCGCGCCGCAGCTTCCTAGCCGGGCCATCCTCGTCCGAATCTGCCACCTCGTCCGAGGTGTTAGCTGGAAGATCCTCGACATCAGACATCTTGACATCGCCGTTGGTCTTGATCGGCTCCATAGGCGGGCTCGGAGGAAGGTTGTCTGGCAATAGAATCTTGCGCTGGTCGTTGAGGCCCTTGAGATCCTCAATCCTATGAGATGTTAGCGATCGCGATGCGTATAAGTCGTAGAAAAAAAGGGTGACACCTACAGTTGCTTCCTCTTCCTCTGCCACTCAATCTTCTCCTTCCTGTACGCCGTCATTGTCTCACTGCAGTCCTCCATGTAGCCACGGATGGCCTTGGTCTCGGACGTGAGCATGCAGATGATTTGCAGCGCCTGCACACGGTGGTTGACGTCGAGAGCCGCATATCTCTGGTACACCGTCTCCTGGCTCGGTTCCATGTCGGCCGGGACCAGCTGCTCCAGGAGCTCCTCGCAGGACGCCTTCAGTCGGTCGTTCTTGGACAGTTGGTGCAGCAGTCCGACCATGATCAGCTCCCAGCCACCCTCCTTAAAATCCCGCTTCTTGAGATGCTCAATCCAGTCGTAGCCCCGGAGAACTTCTTCGGCGCGGTGCTTCGGCGCGTCGTCGACCTCTTCCGACTCCTGCTCTGCGGCCGCCGCCTCTGCCAGCAGCCTCTCGGCTTCCATCTTCGCCAAGCTGCTCCTGGTGGCGCGGCCCGAGGGTTGCGGGTCCGGCTCGGGTGTGGGCATGGTGCTTTCGTCCTCCTCGTCCTCCTCCTCTTCTTCCTCGTCTTCCAACTCTGGCAATTGGATTTGAACCTTGCCTCCATCGGCCTCGGAGTTGACCAGGATCTTGAGAACCGCACAATGAATCTCGTCAAAGAGCTGAATCGGCGTCTCGGCGGATGCGACCAGCATGGTTTCTACAAAATCGTCAAACGTGAAAGAGTCCAGCTTAAAGATTTCACAGTAGACGTTCAGTGTGTCCCACGTCTCGAGGAGCGGACCCATCGACTTCATCAGGATCTTGTCGCTGAGAGGCGACTTGGTTTCGGGCGCGACATCGACGGGTGTGTCGCTGCACATGAACTTGAGCGCGGGGCGTACGACGCCTCGAGGCGCAACCTGCAAGTCTTCGATCGGGTACTTGGGTGGTGGCGGTGGCGGGGTCGGCTCGCGCGGCCTGACGACGGGCGCGTGGGCCTGACCGTGGTATGGCATGGAGAGGTGGAAGGTGTTCCCAGGGAGTGGTACGTAATTGAAACCCCCGGGCTCGTGGCCTCCGAATGTGCTGTGCTTGCCCTTGAGCGCTTGCTGCGCCGCCTGTTGAGCCTGTTGGGCCTTCGACTTGTGGCTCTTGGGCATAGGTTTTAGCTCCGGCAACCTAAAACCCGTGGGGCTAACAGGGCTAGAGGAGGACACCATTGTCGGGTCGAACTGCGAAGCCTTCTTCTGAAGCTGTATCTGCTTCCGCTCGAGGAGTTTGTTGTCGTAGCGCAGATGGGGCGGGATGCGCGTGTCGATGTGGTATTTCTCGGCGACGTCGTGCTTGACCAACCAGGGCGCTCCGTTCCAAGCTTCCCTGGTGACCGTCTTCTTGATGAACGACCGCAACACCGCTTTTGTGAACACCTTGCGGTCGCGGAAGATGTGCGAGTCGTCCACCACGGCCTCCTCATCCGGCCGCTCGTCCAGGCTGACGAAATAACGCGAAAATGGCGGCGTGAGGGTTCCGTCCGGAAGCACCTTACTTCCGAAGCGGGTCTTGTCCCTCACTACGCCCTGCAGTCTCTCGCCACCAAGGATGTGGACGGTAACGGCCTCGCCGGGGTAGTAGTCGTTTTTGAATTCGTCGTAGATTTGGTCGACTAGGGTGTCGATGCGGGACACAGTCTGGAACTGAACGCGTCGGAGGATGGGGCCCTTGAGCGCCTCTGGAAAGGCCTGGTCGACCTCGGCGGCACCGGCGAGCTGGGACCGGACACTGGTGTTAGTGGCTGGCCGGTCGAAAGAGGGGCGAATTGTGATGGATGGTTGGCGTACCTCACTCTCGAGCGCATCGAAGAAAGTCAAGCCCGAGTGGCCGCTAATGGTGCAGATGAAGCGTTTCTGCAAGCAAGGGGGTTAACCAAGCCCTTTCTCGAACCTCCACTGGCCAGCCATACCTGCTTGTAAAAGTCCAGTCTGCCTGATGTTAGTCTTCTCTTCCCAGGGATTTCCTGCACACTGAAACAGGGCTTGGGACAGCACGAACCTGTCCAGATAGTCCTCGTATGCGAGGAAGACCTCGCCGGTCTGGGCAATGTGCCAGACCTGCACCCCAGCAGTGGTTAGTTCGATGTACGTTGTGGTCAATTGGGCAGCGGCTGGGAGGATCAAGGCAAGCACGCACCTCTTGGTGGTCATCTTCGATATCGGGCACGGGCAGAAACTGCACCGGCTTGCGCTTGAAGAGGACCTGGGGAGCCGAGTTAGCGGGATGGGGGGGCTCCTTGTCCATGGCGAGAAAGGCTGCGGCATACCATGCCGGGGGGCGGTCTTGGGGGAGCCGGGTCTGGACAAGGCGCCGAAAATGTGCTGCAAGGCTGATAGCTCAGCCTTGTAGACGGCAATAAGTCGAGTCGGTGCCGGGATGGGTGCTGAGGTCAAACGCGGTGGTGCGGGTGATTGAGACGCGTTGGGGTGTCTCGGGGCCCGTGTTGTGGCCGCTGGTCGCGATCCGTGGCGGATTGGGTGGAGAGCAGGTCAGGGTTTGGTGGCTGCCCAGGAAGGGAAGAGCTCGCGGTCGCGGGTGGGCATGCAAGGCTGATGCGGCGCCGCTCCGAGGTCCACGGCCGAGGCCCGAGTTGGGGTTAAAACACGGTGCAGATGCGCGGTTGTCCGTGTAAGTGGCCGCGAATGTGGCCCGGCGTGGTGGTGGCTGCCGGCTGCACTTGGAGCGGTGGTGGTGAGGGAAACGAGAAAAAGTGAGAAGCGGTGCAGGAGTGGGAGGAGGAAAAGTTCAACAAGGGGAGGGAACGGCAAATGGGGAGGGAGCACGGGCTTGGGTGGGTGCAGGTCCAGCGCGCTGGCGTCCCGGACCCGCAGGGCAGGGGACGGGGATCACTCCAGCTCCGACCCAAAAAGGGCTCCTCCTCGTCCACACCCCGACCACCCGGGGGACCACTCTTTCTGCACCCAACCCGCCCGACATGCACCCTTTGCCCACGTTTTTGTACTCGTCTTGTTCGCCGAGGCGAGGGCTGTCTGCAGACCCTCGAAGCATGCAATTTGGCTCATTTTTCAATTGTTTACGCCCAGGAGAGTGCTGGGCAAATTTTATTTTCCCAGGGTAGGGGTCCGCAGGCCCCAGACGGGAGGACCCCTTCGAGGTCCACGGCAGACCGCTGCGCGTCTCGACCACTGGGCTTTGATGGTCCTCTGACGCTGAGGCCTAGACTTCAGCAGTGCCTTGGCTGAGGCCCTCTCACCATCATGGGCTGTATGTTTTTCATCATGGCTGTGCTTTTGTGTTGTTTTCCTCGTAGTGTTGATGCTGGAGATGCGCCCCCTCCAAACGCGTTGCTTTGGGTTCGCCAGGCACGCTGCAGCTGGGGTACCGCGCTAACAGCCCAGTGCTCACTCCAACCCATCAGCACCTCGAATTAAGCAAAACCGACCCGTATATTCGGCCCGCATGGGATGTTTGCACCAGCATGAGCAACCTCCATGTTGGGAGTGGCATCTCGTATTCTATAACAGCCGAAAATACCTGACGATAACTCAGATGTGCGAATAAGTGACTTGCTGAGGAACCAGATTCGGAAGAAACCGTGTAAGCCGTTTCTCAGGACACTTTTGCGCTCCCGCCGTAATCCATCTTGGCGACTCGGAAGCTTCGGTAGCCCAATTGATGCGCCAGCGGAGTTCCAGTTCTACATGTGATTCCAGTCTGCGTCTTGTGGCCGTCGTCCGTGAGTGCTTGGCTGGGTGAGGGTAGGGTTTTGTTTGCATGAAACGCCACTTTGGGAAATGGTGGGTCGAAAACAAGGCTGTAAGATCAGACACGCAGCTCCGATCGCAGCCTTGCAGATGGCTGAATGTGCCTCGAGAAAAGCACAAAAGGGCGTATCGGGATCTCGCTCCATGTTGTTTGCAGGCGGAGGTGCGTCGCAAAAAACCACATCATGTGTTGCCCTCGCAGGCAAAATAAGCAGTCTTCTGGAACAACTGGCGTCGCATTCTTCGTACAGGCCTTGTCGAAGGATCCCTTGACCTTTGCAACGGCGCTCCACCTTGGCAGGTACTTCTCCGCCTGCGGACAAACCGGTGGTCGCACAAGTCGCGGTGGCCAGCCAATCAAACTAAGACTCAGCCAGCTGACTCAGCAGCTGAACCACTCAACCCCCAAGAGGACTCGGCACCACCCAACACTGACAGCACCAGGAGCCTCTGTACATACTACAAAATATGTCAACCAGGCACTTGAAATGTAGACTTCGTTGGATTATCTGTATAGCCCTCCATCTCATGACGTGAAATACACCACCATGAAGCCCACCCAGCTCCCGACAACCCCTATCGCCGAGTACGAACTGGTGAACATCAGGGGCAGGAACTCGTAGCTTTTGCCAAATACGATCCCGTGCACCAGGGAGCAGTACACAATCAGCGGGATGCTGACAGTAATGTACAGCGTGCTGAACCGGTCAAACAGGAAGAACCTCGCCCGGCTCGACGCCGGCGCCAAGCGGTCGAAAGCCATGAGGAAGAGGATGAGCCAAAACACCGTGTAGACCGTCTTGATGGGAAACTCTGCCGGCGTGAACAGCAGCGGAAACAGCGACACATGGCCCGCAACCGCCAGGGGCCGGAACGCGCCCAAATATCGCCGGTCCTTGAGGGCGATGAGGCTGAAGGGGATGATGACCAGGAGAACCGCCTTCTCGTGAACATGCCAGCCAAAGAGGAACGAGGCGTAGCCACAGAGAGTGATAGCCCCGATGAAGTTGTCCCACGTCGGCTGGGCAAAGAGCTTCAGAAGCGGAATCGCCTGGAAGACCAGCGTCAGGGCGAAGCACACCCGCGGTGTGATATCCGGAAGGACCGCGAAGGACGTGTCCCCGACCAGACCCCGCGTCACGCTCTGCAACGCGCCTTCCTTGACCGACAAGCCGAGCCGAGGCGCAGCGAAGATCAAGGCGCGATCCATGAAGGAGTACATGGCCCAGACATTCGGCGCCCAGTATGCGTGACAGAGACCACGCGAAAAGGGGAAGAGCCGGCTGAGAATCTGGGGAATCTGCCCCTTGAGCGCAAAAGGCCCAAATGCGCCGCCGAAAATGGCTGCGATACCAGCACCCAGCTTCAGGCAGTTAAGGACCTGGATCCGGAATATCGACTTGGGAGAAAGGCAGTAGGCCCTCAGGAGGAAGACGAAGTATGCCGGCGCCAGGTAGAGGTAGATGTGCTTCATGCACAGGAGCGCGGCAAACAGGAGGCCGCTCCAGAGCAGCGTCGACTTCTTGCGCGCCAGAACAAGCGAGGCGATGAGGATGCCATACATGCACCCATTGTACTGAAAGTGGATGTGGTCAATGATGAGGAGGCCCGGAGAGAGCAGGATGGAGATGGCAGCCGCCTGCGCAGCCCGTTTGGACGCTCCGTGCGACGAGTCCACAAACCTGCGGTCCGTCAGTATCGGTCTGTGTAAACCCCCCTAATCCGTAATCCATGGCTCGCCATACATTTGCAGCGCGTAGACCAAGAGGAGCTCGGTGACGATGACAGTAAACCTCTGGAAGTATATTGTCTGCCAGCTATCGTACTCGACATTGTACACCTTGAGCATGGCCGGGTCAACCAGCTTCGCGACCTGCGACATGACCCACTCGAAGTAGGCGAAGAAGGGCGGGTAGTCGAGCGTCCATTCTGATGTCTTCTCGTAGTACCACTCCCACAGAGGCAGGCTGTTGGTGATGGCGAGCCAATTGCGGTGGACTTCGAAATCGGTGGATTTGCTGCGGTTGGCACTGTCAGTCTGTGCGATCCGTGCGATCGGGAGGAAATAGGGGAGGGCGAGAGAGGAGCGTCGAGAGGGAGGAGCGGGGCAGGTTGAAGGGACTCACTAAGCAGGGAAGAGGAGAATCTTCAGCGCAGCGGCGACCACCGCGCATTGCGCGAGGGAAGGGTATATCTCAGACATCGCGGCATGTCCGGGCTGCCATGGTCTTCTCGGTGTTGCATGGATCAGTCCCCCGAATTGACAAGCTGACCCTCAAAGTTTTAGTGGAGACCTTCCCGCCAAGTGGGGAAGACAGAGCGACCACAACCAGGGGCACCAGCCACCAGCGCCATGAGACGCCACCAAGCCTTTGCTAGGGATCAAGCCACAAGTTCCCCGCGCCGCGGCAGTGCGGCGTCAGACCCCTGCTGTTACAGGTCCAGTTGGAGCAACAGCTTCCGCCAACCAAACTCTCCAGGGGAATTTTGGTCTGAGCACAGCTGTCTCTTCCGAAAGCTTGGAGATCGATCCCGGAGGTCGTGTCTCGAACGCCTCTGGCCACCTTGCAGCTTACTTTTTGTCAACCTCATGCGAACATTAAACAGCATGCGCACATAGCTTATAACCCACCCGGCACCAGTTCCATTGACGTTGTTGTTGTTGGTTTTTTTCTCTTTCAGTTGTCGGACCATCGCCACCTGTTTCAGCGTCTTGTTGCTTGCGCTTCCAGCCTTCTCTTTCTCCACATTGGCCAAAACCACCGGCCCGGGTGGCTGTTGAGAGCTGCAAAGTGTCCTCAACTCCGAGCGCAACGGAAGCTCCGTCCCATTCTGCCGGAAACTAGAACCGGGGAGCCGTCTACACAATACCTCCGACCAATAAATAATAGCTTTTGCCCTGCAATTGCGATTTGCGCTCCTGTTGGCGACACCTCACCCGTCATTCCCCGTTCCTGTCTCGTGTCCAGCGTCTGAAGCCTACAACCGCCACAGCAGCCCAAGATGCGCGTGCCGTCGAGCCTCGCCGTGCTCCTGGCTGCCCTAACCCAGGCGCAAGCCCAGTACCTCATCAATGAGCTCAGCTTCGGCCACAGTGGAAGGTATGCTTTTCCTGGACCTCGGCTTGCATGAGAGCGTTGGCTAATGCATCGCGCAACCCGACAGGATAAGCCCGGAGGGAACACACTCGATTCCCCATTTCTCCATGCAAGGCCGGCCCAATGTTCCCGAACTGCTCTCGGACAAAGTCATTCTTACCCCAGTAGCGCCGGGGAACCAGCGCGGCGCCGTCTGGGCCGACAAGTCGCTGCAGAACCAAGACTGGATCGCCGACATTGAGTTCCGCGCCAGCGGTCCGGAGCGGGGCGGGGGCAACCTGAACATCTGGCTGGTGAGGGACGGCTCGCACGTCATTGGCTCCGACAGCGTCTACAGCTCTGGGAGGTTTGAGGGGCTGGCGCTGGTGATCGACCAGGCCAGCGGGTACGGGGGCATGCTCCGGGGCTTCCTCAATGACGGCTCGACCGACTACAAGCACCACCACAACGTGGACAACCTGGCCTTTGGCCACTGTACCTTCTCGTACCGCAACCTGGGGCGCCCGACCCAGATCAAGCTGCGCCACTCCGAGAGCAAGTTCAGCGTCGAGGTCGCCGGCCGCACCTGCTTTGATAGCGACAAGATCCGCATCCCCAGCGGCTACACCTTTGGCGTTACAGCCGCCTCGGCCGACAACCCGGATTCGTTCGAGCTCTTCAAGCTGGCCGTGCTCACGGGCGAGAACAGCCACGAGTACGCCAACACGCACGGGCAGAACAACAACGACCACCACCACCAGACAGAGCAGCAACAAGACTACGGCCAGAGCAGCAACGCCAACCAAAAGAGGCAGCGCATGTCCTTCGGCCGCGGCGGGCAGGCGCAAGTCGAGGACCCCTTTGACAACATCATCCCCGACCAGGACGCCGACAAGATCTCGTCCTCCAAGGCCCAGTTCGCCGACCTGCACAACCGCCTGCAGTCGGTCAACCACCACCTCTCGACCATCTTCCGGTCGACGGCGCAGTACGCCTCGATCGACGAGCAGCGGCACGCCGAGACGTCGGTCATGCTGGGCGAGATCAAGGGCCTGCTGACGCGCCTGGAGAAGCTCGACGTCATCGAGCACCGCCTGCGCGACATCGAGACCGAGATGCGCTCCGGCCGCCATGAGGTCACCGGCCGCCTGCGGGACTCGGAGACCGCCATCAAGTACCACGTCAGCGACCGTCACGACAACATGGCCGAGAGCGTCAAGGCGCACACCAAGAGCGGACATTTTAAGCTGATCCTGGTTGTCATTGGGAGCCAGGCTTTGTTGGTGGCCGCGTACACGTATTACAAGAGGAGGAAGACGTCGCCGAAGAAGTATCTGTGAACAAAACAAGGCTGAATGTATGGTTGTGCTCGGTTATGATGGGATGCTGTACAAACAGGGGGTCTGGCGTTGTTTGGTTTTGACGTGATTGCATATTAGTTCTGGGTTTCATAGGAGGAATTAAAAGACAACGCTTATGATATACCCTTTGTCTGTGCCCTCATTGCTGCATGCGACTGTATTTGCATTGCGATGTACCGGAGTTCGACGTCTGCCATAAACCGAGAGCGTCACGGGCAGCATGAAGGATGTCCAAAAAGGATTTGGTTGTAAACAAGAAGGCAAGTGCCGATGCAGCCCCGACCTCTGGTGCAACCCATCCACTCTCGTAGGGGTTGTAGATGCAAATGCTCTTCTTCGCCGACGTCCGACCCCTGAAATCTCCAAAATTCAGCCCCGGCCAGAGATTCACAGCCATGCAACACCTCCCCCCTATCATCGCATTGCATATCATTTGCTTTAGGAGCTGGTGCCCTCATTGATCACCTTGAGCATCTCCTCACCCTTTGGTGCCCAAGTCAGGTTCTCGTACCCGTCCTCGGTGACCAGTATGTCATCCTCGATCCGCACGCCGCCAACGTCCCAGTACTTGTCCAGCACCTCCCTGTTGATGTACTTGGAATGGACGGGATCTTTGAGGAAATAGCCCTCGATGTACTCGCGGCAGAAATAACTAGAGTTGCCATGGGTCAGCATCGCAAGGGAGCGAGAACTCAGAGAAAAAAAAAGAGCAAAAAAAGAGAGAAAAAAAAAAGAGAAAAAAAAGAGAGAAAAAAAAAGAGAAAAAAAAGAGAAGAAAAAAAATACTCACATCCCCGGCTCAATGGTCACAACCATATTCTTCTCCAGCTTCTGCCGCCCCCCGCTCAGCACCTGCCCCGCGGCGCCCTTCGCGATCGCCTGCATCATGTTGACGGCATCCTTGTAGATCTCGGCCGCCTGCTCCGGGCGCATCCACTCCCTCTTCCCCGGCGCCCGCCCGCGGATCAGCGACGGCGACGCCATCAGCAGCCTCTCCCGCCCGGCCACGTCGTGCACCTCGAGCCCGACGTGGTGGCCCAGCCCGTGCGGGAAGAAGGCCGCGACGGTGCCCTTGCCCAGAATCTCGGCGGCGGAGCCGTTGTGCAGGATGCCGAGCGCGAGCAGCTCGGCGACGGCGACGGCGCACGCGTGCAGGTGCAGGCTGTGGAAGAGGAAGCCCGGGCGCACGCGCTCGATGCACTCGGCCTGCATGCGCGCGACGGCGCGGTAGACGGCGGCGGCCTCCTTGGAGAAGGCGCCCGAGATGGGGAAGGTGCGCGTCACGTCGCTGGCGTAGCACCTCCACTCGGCGCCGGCGTCGAGCACGACGAGCTGCTTGCCGGCCAGGGGCTGGTTGTTGTCGGTGTAGTGCAGCGTGCTGCCGTTGGCGCCGGCCGCGGCGATGATGGGGTACGCTTGCTTGGTGGCGCCGAGACTGAGGCAGTGGCAGGTGAAGAGGGTGTAGATGGTGTGCTCGCTGCGGGCGCTCTTGAGGTGGGCGAGGACCGTCTTGTGGGCGTCACTCTAAAAGGGGGTTAGCAATCCTGGAAACGGGTTGGGCAAAGGGAGAGTCGATCAGCCTTACGGAAACAGCATTCGCCCGCCGGATCAGGGCAATCTCATAGTCGGTCTTGATGACGCGAGCGCACTCAATGGCAAGCTTGAGCTTGGTTGTGTCAATGTGCACTGTCGCCCTGGCTGTCTCGAGATCCGGGACCTGGTCTGGGTGCAGAGCGTAAATGGTAATGCCCGGCCGGACCGCGTGGCGCAGCCTCCGGCTGAGGGTTCTGATGTCGCGCACATCGTCCACTTCCGAGCTGGCTTTGCACTGCTCCGGGGTAGGCGTTCTCCCGTACCAGAGTACCGTCCGAGGTTCAGGGACCGGAATCCAGAGAATCAGACGGTCCTCTTCGATGAAGTATGTCACGGCACACCCCGGGAAGTCGGCACCGGAGAGGTAATAGAAGCTAAGACGATGTTAGCTCTGAATATCTGTCAAGATCGGTGACTACCACATACTGTCTCCGTTGGCGGAACTCGGGGCCCATGTCCGAGTCCTCGTAAAGCTTCTCTTCTTGACCCGGGAGGTAGATGATACCGGACTTGACGCCCAGCTCTCTGGCGACCTTCCGGGCGTGTGTTTTTGCTACGACGTGTCAGCACTCATCGTTGGGGGTGTAGCATAGATAAAGGACTCTGCAGGCATACCTGGAAACTTGCCGAGATTCTTGTACAGCCACGCCCGATTGAGGGCGTTGTTGACTATCATATCTTTGTCGTTTACTGGGCTCCGGGCTGTGGGGGGCCTGGTTGGAGGAGCTTGTCCCGACGAGGTCTTGTCCGCAGCAATCTTATCCGAGGCGGCATTGTGCTGGGTAGGCGTGGAAGCGGGCTTGAGCTCGATGGACCTTGAAGAGAGTCAGTAGACATAAGGTAACCAACTCGTTTGTAGCTAGCGATGGTGCCCAGGACTCGACTCACAAAGCATCGAACTCGTCAACTACGACCAAGTCATGTGGAATCTCCATTTCTGTACCGTTGGCTCCAAGTTCACGGCCAGGAAACACGGAGCAAAGGGTCTGAAGTGAGATGGAGCGAGAGCCGGGCTATCAGCAACACGACCCCCTATGACGGTGTGGTGATTGTAGGGTTGGCTGGCTGTTGGATGCTCCACTTGATTGCGGCGATGACGGTTTGGTCCGATTGATCGTTCTTTGATGATTGCGAGCACCCAGACTCTCGCAAGATAGTTCTGCGCTTTGTCGTGAAGAGAGTCTAGAAACCCTGGCGATGCCTCTGGAAAGCCAAAGGTCGAGTCCAATTTGAGGTTCCTTTGAAGCCACTAAACACGAGATAAGAGGGGTGAGATGCACAATCCCCCCGCCCAGACGCCCCAAGAGCTGATGCAATCCAAGATGATGAATGACTGATGTTCCGAACGAAGCAGCCCGCCTCTCGAATGCACACAAAAATGCCCAACAAACCAAAACACAAACCTCAGTTTAACACAAGCAGCACTCGAATCAACTTTCTCTGAGATCTTGCAGTCAACGTTGTTCTGTCCAGGCAGTTGATCACATGTGCCGAGCTTTGAAGTTGGGCGGTGATTGGAGAACGAGAAGTAAGCTATGAATAGAAGTGATAAGATTGGATGGCCACAGCAGTCAACACTCGCGATATGTACGTACACGAAGATCTGTGCTATGCACATACCCGTGATATGACCGCCATTGCGTTCAGAGAGACTCTTGCAATCTCAACCCCGGATGTAGCTCCCTGGGCACTTGATACTTCATCACTTGACAGTTTACACATCCGGGCAATTTTAATCGTAACAATTTTGAGGCTTAGTCATGGTAGGAACCAATGGACATTTGTGACTTTCGGATAGTTGCATACTGGTCCCGGGGATCTGAATCACTCGAGTGGCATGTGTTTGTCTCAAAACCCGGAATGTTCCTGTTGAATTTCTCCCTATTACCTTCTTCTTACCTGCCATTCTCTATTTTAGTTGTCCACTGAAGGTGAGAATGCCTTTTCAGCCCCTTCTCTCATCCCATGACTTGTGCCTCTAACCCAATCCGATCCATCTCTCCTCCTTCCTCCCCTTTCCCGTCGTCATGTCATGAGAAATGTCATCCAATGTCCATTCTATCCCATCTCTGACCGAGACCATGTGCTGCAAGCAAGCAAGCAAGCAAGCACGAAAACCGGTATGGTACACATTTTCAAACCCAGAGCCGCCCGTTTCCTTGTCCTGTGTCTCGCCCTGTCCGTTGGGGTATCAAACCGCAATTCACACTGAAATCTGAATCAAATGCAAAAAAGCTGTGGAGGTGTCCGAATCCCACGCCTCACCAGCCTTGGCTTCCATAGCCCGTCCGTCGATTCTCCTGATTCAACTGCGTTCGAGGCTTCCTTCATCGATAGCCGGTAGTGCCAGTGCCGAGCATCTCATCCCAGTCGCCCCGGAAGTTCGGATCCGTCAGCATCTCCTCCATTATATTGCCTTGCTGGTGCTGCTGATGGGGATGCTGGTGCGCATGCTGGGCCATTTGCTGATGATGCTGCTGCTGCGGCTGCTGGTGTGGGTTGCTACCGTGACCAGGCTGCATCGCGAGCATGTTAGACGTGTTGAACATCTGGGGTGTCGCATTGAGCCCGTGTGGTTGCGGGTGTCTCTGGCCCTGCCCTTGCCCTTGCTGCATGAGGTATGATGGGATCGGCTCAAGGAGCTGCCCTTCGATGCCATCATACATGTTGGGTATATAGAATTGCATCGTGTCATGGGACTGGCCCCCTCCCGGTTGCGATGTTTGGTTGCCTGCGTGGTGACTGGCAGGATCCATCAGCGGCTGGTTCGGATACGCAAACGGGTCTTCCGACGGAAACATCATCGCGTCCATCTTGTACAACGAGCTCGCCGGCCCCGCCGGGCCTTGCCCTTGTTGGAACCCTGGGACATGCCTCTCGAGCGTCGCCTGCGGGCTGCTGGTGTCTGAGCTCGTTGATGTCAGGGGCATGTTCATGGGAAGAATGTCTTGGAGGTTCGTAAATGTCTGTCCAGCCAAACTGCCATGCTGAAACCCGATTGTATCGAAAGACGCCGTCCGTTGAGGCGGCGCTCGTGCTTCTCGCCGAAGCAGCCCGATGGGCGGGCGAACCATTTCTTCCGACCTCCGCTGCGGCATGCCGTCTTGCAAGTCTGGGCGGTTGGGCAGCGTCGCGCTGCCTGCCCTGGGTCCTTGAGCCAACGACGGAGCGGGAGCCGAGCGCTTCTTTGTCGGTGTTGGCCGGGTCGTGGGTTTCTTGACCCGCTCTGGCAGCTGCTCGAAGAGGGGCTGGACGCTGTTAGGACCAACATCCCATACCACCGTTGTAGCCAAGACTTACATTGAGCGCGGTAGTGATGCGGTCGGCCGCCAAACTCCGTTGCGCCAGGCTTGCGATCACGTCTCTCCCTGCCTTGGCATCCGCTAGTATCTCGGCCGAACCAGGTTTGTCGGGATTCTCGAGAACAAAAAAGATGAGGGAGAGGATGGCGAAGAACTCGGTGTATAGGATGAACCAGTACGGTCCGATGAGCGTCGATTCCTTTTGGATCTCGGTCCCGATGTGGATGATGTTTCGAGAAACGGTAATGCCTGCTGCCGCGCAGTTGTAGTACCTGTCTTCGATCTTCTTGCCGGCAGTCAGTCGGGGCGAGATATAATGCAGGAATGGTCTGTAGAGCATCATCTGGACATGGGCATAGCCAAACCGGAGGAGTGTCCGAACGCTGTCAGGTAAGAATCGTTAGTAAAAGTACCCCAATGTTGTAGACGCGAGAACCTGCATACCGAACAACCTCGATTGGCCCGTCGTGGCTTGGGCGCCAGTAGTCAGGAAGATGAGATTGCCAGTCTTGGAGCTCTTCTTCGATAGCCTGAACCAGAGAGTAGTTGATCATGAAAGTACTGTTTGGCTGCTGTCCCTCAAGCCCCTCTTCCACTGCCCGGAGCGGGTATATGTCCTTGACCACCTTGGCCAGTATCCTCATGAGCTTGTTGTGAGCGTTGAATGCCTGGAAGAATGACGGAGTGCCAGGTGGCGGCATGTGGATTGTCTCTTTGGTGATGTACTCGTCATCGACCTCGGTTGGCAGGGGCTGGTCGACATCCTCATCGTGGAGCAGCAGAGGGAAGCCCAGGATGGCCGACACGTAGAAGTCCATCTGGCGAACGACGTGAAACACGCGCCGTCTCGTCTCGTCCTCGATCGGGGTGATTTTGTCGTGAGCGAGGTGGCGATGCAGGCCCATGCGCAGACAGGATCGGAGAGCGATGCCAAGGAACGCGTAGCAGTCGCTGATGTTGGAGGTGGCCTGCAGAAACAAGATCGTGTACACGAGCGCTTGGAGAGACGCCATGTCCCGGCATTCCGCAACGTCCTGCAGAATCAAGCGAGCCGATGTATAGTATTGGACCCTGATATTGATCATGGTCAGAACAGGAACGGGACAACACCCAAGGATTGGAGCGGACACCATTTCTCACCCTTCTTCAACTGCCGACTTGTACGTCACGGGGGTTTCCGAGACGTGGTCCTGGGAGACGTTGTACACGCAACCGAGCGCCAGCACCGAGTAGAGCAGGCCTAGAAACCTATGTTCCTCGTTACCCCAAGACTCTTGCGGCGTCGCGTAAAGCTTGTCGACCTTCTCGAAGAAGGTGGGTCGGTGAACGATTCGAAGGAGGCAAGTAGCACAGTCCAGCGAGTAGTAGCAGAGCGTGCGGACTCTGTCGAGGGGTGGGAGATTGTAGATGGTCGCCACGCTCGAAGAATCCCAGGGCGAGCTTGCGCTCGACTTGGGGGAATCAAGGCTGAACAAGCCAGGAGGCAGCGCCGGCCGCGGCAAGAAAGGGATCCGGTATTCGTTTCCCAGCAGGGTCTGAAAGTGCTCTTTCATTCGCCGCAGGAAGACGGCGCCAGACGAGATGCCATGGAAGTCCCATTCACCGCTTTCCTTGAGCTCCAGCTGGCCGATCGACTCTATCATGGACATGATCTGCGCGTCCGGGCTGTCCTCTGGACCACTTTTGGCCGACTCCATCTTGAGCTCCAGAGCCCGCGCCCTCGCCTTTTCCCTGTTGCGAAACTCTTGTTGAACACCCGGGTCCAGGCCAGGATCAGCAAGATCAACGTCCGGCATGAACTTGCGCAGCAGAGTCTCGGCTCGCTGGAGCCTGGCCTCTAGAGCTTCGATGTACTGAGGAGCAGGGTTCCTGCGGCGGTTAGAGGGCTTATCGTATGTGCATTCTGCAGACAGGTCAGTAGGACAGAGAGGAAGGGAGGGGAACCAGGGGAGCAATAGTACCATAGCTGTAGACGGAGCAGTGCGTGCAGGGCTGCTTGCCGTCACACTTGATCTTCTTCCTGCGGCACTCGTCGCATGCCCTCGTCACCCTCCGGCGTTTCTGCAAGGGCATGTTGGGGGCGTCTGCGACATCATCTTGGACCCCGGACGCATCCTCAGATTCGGGCTTGATGGAAGCTTGCGTGGGTGACCTGGCGCTCTCGGATGGCGAGGGAAACTCGTCCTGGGACAGATCGGCCGACTCCTCATCGGACATATCGGGCGTATTCCCGGAACCAGTGGTCTTGGGCGCGACGGCGGGCTTCCTAGTCGTGCTGTTTCCCCGGCCAGAGCGTGGCGGACGCGAAGTTGGCCGAGCTGGGCGAGTAGTGGTGCTGTCGGCAGCTGGGTCCGTCATGGTGGTGCGCAGCTCTGAGGTGTGAACAGGCGGGGATTCACGGAGACACCTCTCTTCTTTCTCCGTGCGAATCTCTTGCGCCTGTTCTGTTCTGCAGTCGTCAGGACCGTGTCCGCATGTCTGTCCTGAGGGGCGGCGCGTTGCTGAAGGTTTGACCAAAATACACACGCCGCAGCCAGGGAGCCGGGGGCCGGTGGTCGTTGAATACCAGGAGCGGCCTTGGGAGTTGGGACACGGCCGGAGAGATCCGGCGAGGGTTCAGAGCCCGCGTGGATGAATCAAGCCAACCCTCAGTTTCCCAACACGGGGAGGGGGTGGTTCTACGGAGCGAGGGCTTTTCCCGTTTGAGTCGACACCATGTCCCAAAAGACCCCCGAGAGCCACAGAGAGCCACAGCAGTTTCTCCCGGGTCCGACTCCGCTTCAAGCGCTGGGATGGCAGCACGCGAGTGGGCAGACAGCCGGGGTGCAGCGGGTGCGAGGCAGGTGAGGGCCGTGAGTTGCAGAAGCGCAGCGCGTTAAGTTACCGTGTACGGAGAACGGGCAGAAGGTGGGAGGATCCCGTGCAGAACAATGTGGACCCCGCTGCCTTCCAGGGCCCTCTTCCGGGAGCGAGGACAGGGAGGGAGGAGGGGTGGCCGGTGCCGACTCGGGGCTAGTGTAACACGGACACCACACAGGACAGGACGGCGTCGACGGTGCCGCGGAAATCCGATATTGAGGGCTGAGGCCGCGAGAAAACAGGAAACGCGCAGCGGAAAGGGGAAGCGTTGGGGAGAGAATAGTTGGTAGAAAAGGGTTGGAAACACCCGGCCGTGGCCATGGGAATAGCGGCCAAGCCCACGCTCCAGTTTGGACTCGAGCAACTCGGCAATCACCGCGCTGTGGTTGGATGGAGGAGGGTTGGAATTGTGTGGAGCACTCACCGTACATGTACGGACTGTATAGTGTGTATACTATCCAATGTGCTGCCTCCCGGAGAGCCCTGCGCTGGGATTCGGCTGTGAGCCCACAACTCCTCGGAGCAGCCCCAGGCTCCGCGCCGGTGGGATCCAACGTTACCCGCCGGGAGCGTGACGCATGCTGTGCCAGACTGCCAGCCCGCGAGGGCGGATGAGGATGGGTTCGATGTCCCGGGGTCCCCCTAGCCGCATGCCGCCCGGCTGCCTCCATGTTCCCGGGTGCTCTGGGGTATTTTCGGCGCGAGATGGAGATGGGACTCCTGGGCCTCCCGGCTTTCCCTGGTTCCTTATTGGGAAACATTGTCAGATGATGCAGGCGGGAGACCGCCAAACCGCCGACCGGCCAGTGCTGGACGGGGCGGCGGGAGAAATGGGCATCGGATCGAACAGCATTCTGCAGATTCGGGTATTTGAAGCTCCGCTCCCAGTCCCACCACGCAGCACCGTTCATGGATCTCCCATGCGTCTCGTGTGGCGCGCGGCGTGTTTCCAGGGACCGCGAGGGGCCACCCGCGTGCTTCTGTCAGTGCTGACTCTCGCGTGTCTCCAGTGCGTCGGTGTCGGTCGAGTGCCAGCGAGCCAATGTCGCCGCCCGACCTGCGCCGGTCTTATTCCCGAGTTGGGATGGCGATGCGAGGAACAGGAATGGCGCCCTCAGAGGGGTCCCAACCCGCCTGCGCATTGTGGGACCCCGCTAGCACTGTGCAAGCTCAACCAAAGCCAGCAGTCCCAAGAGTGCCAGGGCCTCAGCTCCTTGATCGCAACCGACGAACTGTCTTGGGGAAGGTGCAATGCTTCCATTGGGAAGGAACGGGAGACCGCGCAGGTGCGGTAGCACTGAAGGGCGCCCGGCTGCAGGGTGGGAGCCGTCAAATTATTGGGGCGACATTGGGATGCATATTTTGAGCAACAGCCCACAGCGGGCCAGCAATCCGTTGACAAAGCGCATCTGAAAAGTGCAGGAGCGCCAGCGGCCATGGGAAACGGACATTGGAGATCTCAAAAAGGTGGGGAAGCCACTGACGCGCTAGTGATCTTGGCATACGTCGACGCGCATCGCTGGGCATGCACGAACCCCAGGCCGAGCAGCTGCAGGGGTCCAAAATCAGCCCATGATTATGTACACACAGTGCGCACGCAGGGTCCGAGAGCAGACTTTTTTCCACGGGCTTGGCGCCGCTACACCCGCTGCTTCCATTGCCCGTGGCATTTTTGGCTCGGCAGGTGCAACAGCGGGGTGCGAAAGTGTTGTCTTCTCCATGTCATTGCGGCGACGGCCATGGATTCGAGCAATTGGACTCTGAAATCCGATTCGTGCTCGGTTGCGGTTCCCTTGAGCCCCTTTTCTCTGCTTCCCACTTTGGGATCCCGGAGGTTGGGCCGGGCAGCCTGAATCTCGGCGACTTACCTTGCGTCTCCCACTCCAGTGTGGACGTAGGTGGCAGCCATGAAAGAGTAATCCCGAGAACGATCCGACGGCGTGGATATTGGGCTCCCTTGTTCCTTAGCCGGCCAAGGACTGTCAGCCTTATTATGTATTGGCACCTCGGCGACGGAAGCAATCCCGAGGTGTCCGTTCCCTTGGACATCCGACAGCAACTGGGCAGCTATCGCGGGGCGAACAAGTGTATTCATCAATGTCGTACTGTAGTCCTTTACGCGTATACAGACACATCCATCTCGGCGGCCCCAGAAATGCAACACCATGGGTTCTTGGCCTGTTCCGGATTTGTTTCGCAGTCATCTGAAGTTTGGCGTGTTTTTTGAGTTAACAGATGGCACGAACATGGGCCAAATTCTCAGGGTTCACGGAAGACGAGGGGGGAGTGGGAGCTCCACATTTACCCCACCATGACACACTTGGCTGCCTGCGTTCACCTCCGCAGAGCGAGTCTCAGCCTTACCAGAGCTCCCCCCAGCTCGCAGCCTCGTCCAGCTCTGCGTCAACGATCCGCGTCGCCTTCGGAACAGTAAACATGGCGTCGTCTCTGCTGGCATTCTTTACTGTCATGGACAACCAAGACGGGATCATTGTCAGAGGTACGTAAAATGCAACCCCCGCTCAAAGCGTCTGCCTGAGCACCTAATGAAGCCAGGAGCTAACTTCGAGGACCAACGAGCAGATCCGCCCAAGTTCGACCTTGATCTTTACATTCAGAATTACAAAGGTCAGCATCACGGAGCATCGCGAACGCCAACTTCCCCTTCGCAGCCTTCTAACTGGACGCCAGGTCGTACCCGGTTCGACCGCCTCTTCCTCATCGGCCGCAGCTCGGTGCCGCTGTGTGTCGATGCCCTAAAAGCATCCATCGCCGAAGCCAAGCGTGGCAGAGATACCCAGAGATACCGGGAAGCTGTCGAGTGTCTGCGGGTTGCGGCACCCTCAGACCAAGATGCCACCTTTGACCAGACATGGCTGGAAGCCCAGGAAAAGGCCAACAAGGCCGAGACGAATCGGCTGTTGACAGAGCTGAAGGGCTACAAGAACAACTTGATCAAGGAGAGCATTAGGGTGAGTTTGGACACCTCGTTACGGGGTCCACGACTGACAGGATTCGGGTTGCAGATGGGCCACGAAGATCTTGGCAAGCACTTAGAAAGCATTGGTGACCTCAACGCCGCGGCCGAAGCATACTCGAAGATGAGGCCCGATGTCAGCACGCCCAAGCAGTTCCTCGATGTTGGGAAGCACCTCGTCCGCGTTTCTATACAGCGCCGTGAATGGGGCATGGTGAGTGCCCATCTCAGCAAGATGGGAGGTGCCCAACACGCAGAAGAGGAGAAGGCCGTCCAACCATACCTCAAGATTGCTCACGGCATCGCGTTACTGGGGCAAGAGAAATACAAGGAGGCGGCACAAAGCTTTCTCTCGGCCGACTCTGCTGTCTCAGCGTCGTCCTACAGCGAGCTTGCCAGCCAAAGCGATGTCGCCAGCTACGGTGGGCTCCTTGCTCTGGCGTCCATGGGCCGGGATGAGTTGCAGCACAACGTGCTCGACAACGCCCAGTTCCGGACATTTCTGGAGCAGGCTCCACACATCAGACGCGCCGTGGCCCAGTTTGTCAGCGGCAGATATTCCGCGTGCATTTCCATCCTCGAGTCGTACCGCCCAGATTATCTCCTCGACATCTACCTCCAAAAGCACATCGCGACCATCTACTCCCAGATCCGCAGCAAGTGCATCATCCAGTATCTGATTCCGTTCTCCTGCGTCAGCATGGACACTATGAACAAGGCCTTCGGCGGGCCTGGTCAGAGCATCGAGGATGAGCTGGCCGACATGATTCAGTCGGGAGCACTCGAGGCTCGGATCAACACCATCGACAAGGTCAGTCCCCGTACCATCCCCCTCGGCGGTCACCGGTTCGGCACTGACCCCCCTCTAGCTCGTTACCACAAAGGCGGCCAACCCGAGAGCACAGATGCAGGAGTCGGCACTCCGGGTCGCCGAGAATTACGAGAGGCAGGCTCTCGACCGTCTCAGGCGGATGGGCCTGGCAGCAGCCGAGCTCGAGCTCAAGGGAGGCAAGAAATTAGGCGCCGGCTTTGCTGGCGACTTGCTGGTCGATGAGTCATTGGGCTGAGGTCAGCTGGTGGCTCCCTAAGGGTCAAAAAGAAAGTGGCTTGGGTCTATCCGCTCGTTCTTGCATTGCATGGAGGGCAGGAGGGCGCTTTTGGGGCACAGACGGATTTGGGGTATCATGGGTATTCCTGGGCAAGTGAAAGACGCCCAGTTGCAGGGCCGACTGGACAGAATCAGGCTGTCCTGAGATGATTTTCAGCATGATGATAACGATTATGAGAGGTCGTGGCGTTACAGACAAGGCCAACAAGACTCGGAATTCTGGTGTTCTATTCCAATTGGGTATCACTAGGTGTTGTTTCGCATCCCCTGCCTTTCCGGTCTCCTCTCAGCCCATTAGCTGCCGAACGTCCTCAGGAGGCCAGCGGACCTGGGCAAACGTCAAACACCGCTTGATACTCTGTAAGTACTTGCGTGTGACCTCGCTGCCCATGATATGACCCCTCTCGCCGCCGTGGAGCTTCTCGCGAGCGCTGCGCTCGTGGATACCCACCATGGTGACACCGATAGGCCACGCCGCCTTGCCAATGCTCAAGCGGAGGTATCCGTCGTTGGCGTCGACGTAGCGCCGTTCTTGAGCCGCCTTGACGATCTCGACGATAGCCTCGAGGATGCTCTCGTCCAAATCGCCCTGCTCAAACTTTCGGAACAGCGGTCGCATCGTCTCCTTGCTGGATATCATTGCGTGGTGCGCCGCTTGCCCGGCGAATGTGTCCTCGTTGTCCTCCCGAGCCAGCGCCAGCTCCCACTCGCGTAGAACCATGTTGAAGTATGACGCGAGCTGACGGAAGAGGTACCGTCGGGCTTTCTTATCCGAGGCCGGGGGAACAGTTTCGGGGACCTTCATGTCCTTCTCTTCGACCAGTGCGAGGGTTGTCGCAATAGGTCCCGCGGAAGCGACTGCCCCGCCACGGGTAACCTTCCGGTACCGCCGTACTCTGGCAACATGGCTCTCGGCAAACAATACCGCCGGTTCACCAAGTTCCCTTAGTTTCTTGCGCAGCTCCTCCTCAGGAATATCCCCTTCTTCCCCTCCATCCAGATCATCGTCCTCCTCCTCCGCGGCTGCCTGCTTCGACCCTTCCCCATCTTCCGCAGAGGGAAGTAGCTCGGGCAACCCCAGCCTCTTCCGCCTCGCCCTCTCCTCCTCGACTTCCTTCGCCTCTCTCTTCAGCCGACTCTCCTCTGCGAGCCGGCGCCGCTTCTCCTCGCGCGCGCGCGACTCTTGCGCTGCGTCCTCCTCGCGCTTCCGCTTGGCGGCCGCCTTGGCCGCGCGCTCTTCTTCGAGTGCTTTCTGCTCGGCGGCGTAGGCGGCTTTGCGCGCCTCTTCGGCTTCGCGACGGGAGATGTATTTTGATTCGGAGGAAGGGGCGGACGAGGATTTGGAAGGGCCCTTGCTGGCTTTGGCGATTTCGCTGTTCATGAGCGAGGCGAAATCCATTTTGGGCTCTTGGTTTGGCGCGGAGCCTGATAATGTGGCGGTGTGCTCGATGAGGGGTGTGTTCTGAAGGAAATCGGGCAGCTGCTCAGTCGTTCTGGTCGTTGAAGTGATGATGGCTTGCTGGGGATAGAGCAAGTTCGTTCCAAGGTTCTGGAAGCAAGCCGGAAGTCCCACTAAAATTATGGCAAGAGCCGCTAACACTAGCTGTGCTTGGGAAGCCCCACCTGGGCAATCCATGGTGTTCCCGCGGCAGGCAAGACGGGAAGCTCCCGTCCCCCTGCTCCCCATCTCCCATGTTCTATGTTCTGGTGCATCCTGCATCTCACAACCTCCATTCACCATTCAACTTCCGGAATACCTCGAAACCGAACCTCCTGGATGCGCCTCGTTATACAAGATTGACATCCGTATTTACCTTGACCCATTACTTCAACATAATAGTCAATACAGCCATCAAGATGAGTGCCGCGGAGCCGAGCAGACACGAGGCATCACCTTTCCTGCTGAAGCTCTTCTACCGCACTGGCGCCCACCACAGGTACACACAGGCATCCCCCTCAACCCCATTATTTAACCCGAAGCTTACTCTGCCAGGCCAGATGAGTTCAACGCAGCCACCCTCCCACCCCACCTCTTAATCCACACCTGGGCGAGCTGCACCCTGTCCGAACTCTCCTCCCACATGGTCGACGCCTTCCCCCCCATCCTCCCAGACCCCGCAATCGGCACCCGCCTCATATTCCGCCTCATCTACGCCGACACGCGCGCGCGGACGGACTTGCCCCCGCGGTTCGTCCCCAAGGACCTCGGCAGCGTGGTGCTCGGCAGGGGAGGGCCGGGCGCCGGCACGGCGGAGGGCGTCCCCGAACACGAGCCCGACGACGGCGCCATGACGCTGGCCGACGCCAAGTTCATTACGGGAGACTTTGTCTGC
>Ga0247824_10000085_pt1 | contig 35752 bp, 32 predicted proteins | sample 13C_PalmiticAcid_FD_194412 | JGI IMG/M metagenome (GOLD analysis project Ga0247824, IMG submission 194412) | Soil microbial communities from agricultural site in Penn Yan, New York, United States - 13C_PalmiticAcid_Day48 | ecosystem: Environmental > Terrestrial > Soil > Agricultural land...
ATAGGAAAAAAAATCTTGATGGAATAAAAAAAAAGGACGTTGATCGTCTACCTTAAAAAAAAAAGCCCTTCTCAATGTCTCAATGTCTCAATGTCTCAATGTCTCAATGTCTCAATGTCTCAATGATATGGAACAGTTCCTGAGTTTGATCATCGATGAGTGGTTGAAAAAAGTTGGGAAGGTGGGGAGTGAAGAAGAAAGTGAAGAAAGAAGAAAGTGAAGAAAGAAGAAAGTGAAGAAAGAAAGGGAAGGAAATGGTGGCGCTCGTGACCAGGAAATGAAATCAAATACTATCAGAACATAAAGCACGAGAACGATCTTTTTTCTTTTCTTCATTTTCTTTTTATTCATGATCATGGCCAAAAAAGACAAGATGCAAGGACTTTAAAGCTTGGCCAAGACTGCACCAGCACCAGACACAGAGACACCGAACCTAAGATAAGAAAATCCGAAAGGGGTGTTAGAGTTTAGATTCAATGGATGTGTGGGGGGGTCGATGATCTGAAGAATGTCACAGGAAAGTAGGAAAAGGGACTTACTTTGTCTCAACACCAAGGTAGGTGACCTTCATGTCGTCAACGACCATGGCGAAGCGCTTTGAGCGGACAGCACCCATTCCGACTTTGGTCAGGTCTGAGGGTGGACACAAACAAGGGGGGAAAGAAATGAGGGTGAATCATCCTGTGATCGTGTCCATTCCCACTCGTGCGACCGGTGATGTCCAATGCTTACCTTGGTCAAGACCGACGGCCTTGACAAAGTCGCCGTTGCCGTCAGCAGCCATGATCAACTTGTCACTCACGTTGGTCCGCTTGCCCCAAGCATCCATCACACTATATTCCCCGATCCGATTGAAAGAGAAAAAGAAAAGTACACACTGTTCAGAACTGGTTATCCTTCGATGGGTGATCCTGCCATGAAAGAGGGACGTTCCTGATTCACTTACAAGGCATCGGCTGTGCTGATGCACACAACTTGGTCGATACCCTTGTTAGCCAAGTCTTGATATTTTTCATGGAACCTAGCAAAGCCATGAGGGGTATGTGTGTTAGAAAAGGGTCGAAAGCTCTCACCATCTGCCGTGATCTAGAAGAAGTGGGACTCACTCGGGAAGGTGGTTGTTGTTGCAAGTCGGGGTAAAAGCTCCAGGAACTCCAAAGATGATGACCTTCTTTCCCTTGAAGGAGCCAGTGTTCAGAACCTGGGGAATTCCACAGGCGTCCTTGAGCTCGGGGTCATATGGGCTAACAGCATTGTAGCAAGAAGGCAGATGTTAGATACCTCGGAAAGAAGACTCGAGCTTCCTCACTGCGCACGCGAGAGAGAGAGAAAGAGTAAGACGTACCAGTACTTGAGGTCAACCGAGGGGATTGTGTCGCCGACTTTGATCTGCGTGGTTAGAAGCATAACGACAAAGCTTTGTTAGCCTGAGCTCTTGCTTTCGAGTTATTGGACCCTTTTTGCACTGTCGAGCGAGCGAAAGTGAAAGGGTGTCTAGAGTGTGATCGTCCGTCTGGACAATGTCGGCACACCAATCGCCATGAGCTGTTGGGATTCCGTTTTGTCCAGCAAGTTTGTCCTCGGCAGTCCGGCTCGCCCTCACAGAGTGTGGTTTCCTGAGTCCTGTTCCTCTGATCGCGGACTTACTTGAGACATGGTGGAAGGGTTGCTGTGGGCTAGGCGAATGAGTCGAGTGTGTGCGGAAAGATGAATGAAGAACGCAGGACGAAGAGGGAAGGTGAGAAAGGAAAGGGTGAACGAACGAACTTTATGTCACTTCGGCGATCGATCGTATCCGGAAGGCGGGCAAAATGTGGAAAAAGTGGATCCGCACCCGTGCCGTGCGATTTTTTTATTTCGCGTCTCCTCACTAAACAAATGATTCTTTCTTCACATGCACTCTGCGCGGAGACGAGGAGGGCGATGGCGGTGGCGATGCGACAAGCGTCGAGGAGGTCGAGGAGATCGAGTAGATCGAGTACGGCGATCGATGGCCATTGCTACAAGTGTCCGGACTCTTGTTGGATACGCTATCCGTGATGTCGTGCGCAGTGTCGTCGCCAACAGTATCTTCGCCGTCCTCATCCTCGCCGCTCTCTTCGATGTCGGCGTCATGGCCCTCCTCGCTGTCTTCCTCGCTGTCTTCCTCAGTCTCCATCTCGGTGTACTCCATCTCGGTGTACTCCATCTCGGTGTACTCGTCGCTGTAGCTGAGCTCCCTGAGTTCGCCATACTCCTCCTTGTGCCTGTACTCTCCCGGCTGATACTTGTACACATCCTTGTTGTGGTAGTAGGCGTGCTTGAGGTGCCCATTGTACCCGCTGCTGGTGGTCTGTCCATGGCCGAGCCCGCTGTAATGGAAGCCGCGGTAAAAGAAGTCATAGCCAGGCGTGCTATACTCGTCGCTGAACTCGTCGCTGTCGCTGTACTCGTCGCTATACTCGCCAGTGTGCGTGCTGTATTCCTCGCTATCCGTCACGTCGTGTTCGCTGCAATCATCGCCATCCTCTTCGTCGTGTTCGTTGCATTCCTCGCCATCCTCTTTGCTGTGCTCGCAGTGTTCATCACTGTGCTTGCTGCCTTGTTTGTCGGCTTGCTTGTCGTCTTGCTTGTCGGCTTGCTTGTCGTCTTGCTTGTCGGCTTGCTTGTCGTCTTGCTTGTCGTCTTGTTTGTCGCCTTCCTCGCTGTCTACATCTGTCCATTGATCGCTGTCGTCAGTGTCATCTTCTTCAGTCTCTCCTCCAACATCATCGTCAATGTCTTCCTCGGTGCCTTCGTCGCTGTATTCGCTTTCTTCGTCACTGTCCGCCTTGCTGCCAGCCTTGCTGTCTCTGCCACTGCCCTCGCCATCCTCGTCGTCTTCGTACTCGTTCTCGTCCTCGTCATCCTCGGTGTCCTCTTCAGTGTCCTCTTCACCGAGATCAATGCCTTCCTCGTCGTCTTCTTCATCGTCATCGACGTCTTCCCAGTTTTTTTCGTCGTCAGCATCATCATCATCACCCTTCTCTTTGCTCGGATCTTGCTCCTGTTTCTCATTGTCATCATCGTCTTCGGGCTTGCTGTCATCATTTCTATCATCACCCTTCTGGCCTTCCTCTTTGGCTTCATCGTTGGCCTCTCCATCGGCTTCATTGGCTTTTCCATCGGTTTCTCCACCGGCTTCATTGGCTTTTCCGTCGGCTTTTCCGTCGGCTTCGGCTTCATTGACCTTTCCATCGGTTTCTCCGTCAGCTTCTTTGACTCTTGTCTCGGCACTCCCTTCGGCTGCATCCTCGTCTTCCTTATTGACTTTGTCAATCTTTTCGTTAGAATCTTCCTTGACTTGATTTGTAAGCTTGCTTGGATGGGGAATCTTCATTACCTCGTTTCTTCCAATCGTATATCTCATTCGGGTCGGCCACCTCATCTCGCACTTGATCCCATCAATCATGTCAAGGGCAGTACTATGTGGTATATAGTTCCTTGCTGCTCGCAGTCTGGGTCGCTTGATGGCTCGAGCGATCATTGCCCATTGATCAGTTAGCCCTCGGGCTTCGATCTCGTCCTCGATCTTGTCTGCTGCGCTCATGTTCTGCATAGCGCGAATCATGATATCGTATTCGGAATCGAGATCTGAAGCACGTCGCTTGACAGCGGCTCCAAGGCTGTATTGGCTCGGTGGTGGTGGCGGCGGAAGGAATGAAGGTCTCAGGGCGTTGACCGCAAACGTGATTTGCAGTGGTTGCTGGCTTGCAGAGTAAGAATGGTGAAGGCAATAGCCGCCTTTCTGGGGGTGTTCTTGGGGAGGACAGGTGGTCGCAGGCGCCGGGGTTGTGGAAGTCGTTCTGACATGCATCAGACCCTTGGCTTGGTATTTGACTCCTGGCTTCAGTTTTTGGACAAATGTCTCGTCGACTTCTTGCGGGCTTGTAGTGGTAGTGTCCCAAAGGACATCGAATCGCACATCATCACGGAGACTGATGATATGGACTTTGGATCCATCTTCGGCACATCGAAACGCAGATAGTTGGACCGTCATCGATAGCCAGTCTGTGGCAATAGGTGGGGTTGCCTTTAGCTGGGACATGGGGCTGGTAGGAGAGTGTGTGGGTAAGAGGGAAAGAGGAACGAGAGAGAGGAAGAGGCGAAGAGGGCCAGTGTGAAAGTGTAAAAGTGAGAAAACTAGAGTGAAAGTGAGCGGGAGGACAAAAAAAAAAGAAAAAGAAAAAAAAAGAGGCTCGGGTGTGCTTGTTCAGTGTATCAATCGTGTGCTTGGAATAGGAAAGCAAAGAGGGACGGTGAGAGGTTTTTGAATGTTCCAATGTTCACAGGAGGCGTGCTCCATGGCGACCATTGAGGATAGAAAACAGCATCTGCTCCAACAATTGAGGCCGACAGAGGGGACCACAGTTCCAAAAATGAACTGTGGAGCTATTTGTGCACACTGTTGTTTGAGTATCGGGCTGAGGGAACCGTTGGGCTCTAACGGTCAAGGACCACAGCATCACTGTGGACCCTTCCCCCCTCCTCCTCCTCTCCTTGTCCTTTGTTATTTGTTCTTGGACAATGTGGTTGTCCATCTCCCACCTCGGGAGACCACTGGCTGGCAGGGGTAGCTCGCGCGCGTGGGGCACGCGTAGTGATGCAAGTCACGTCTCGCCGCGGGTGCGTGCGGTTCTAACAAACGAAAAAGTAACCACGAGAGCCGTGTTCATGACTCGCTCCCTCTCCTCTCCCCCCGAACTCGTTTGCCATGGACGAAGCATCTGCAATCCAGCTCCTGCCCCAACAAGCGTTGCCTGAACTTCTGGTCCCGACCCCCATCGATCAACAGGTCGAGGTGCAGCAGCAGCCTGACAAGGGCACCCCTCCAGGCGAAGCGAACGCAGGCACAGAGCCCCCTACTCCCACAGCAACAACAACAGAGACCGCACCCTCGGGCTCAGCGGAGGAAAGTCGACCAGACGCGGAATCCACCAGCGTCTCTGATACCAGCTCCAGCTCTATCACCAGTACCCTCACCAATGTTACCAGTATCAGTACCACCAGCATTACCGCTACTGCCACCACCACTACTACCACCATCGAATGTATTATCACTCCTGTCATCTCTACCGAGGTCGAGACCGTATCAACGGAGCCGCCCAAGAAACGCAGGCGAACCAAGCGAGACGCGACTTTGCATCAGATTCCGGCTTCAACACGAGAACTTCGTAGCCGGGCTCGACCCAAGGTTGAACCTCAGAACCGAGATTCGATCGAAGCGGTTGGATCTGATGGTGCCAAGCCTTCTCCAATGGATATGCCAAAGCCCGCGGCATTATCCAAAGGCAAAAAGCGTGTCCGTCCTGACACAGCCAAGAAGGCTGCCAAGAAGCGCTCAAGAGCTACGGAAGGTGAAAAGTCTTTTTGATTCTTAACCATTCGGGATTTGATCAGACTGACAACCATCAAGGCTGTTGGCGGTTCGTCCCATCTAACATCAAATCTCTCATCTGATGGGCGGTATAGGAGCACCAATGAAAGCCGCGGACGCCGATCCGGAGGACATTGAGGAAGCCGAGGCTGAAAAGGAATACGAAAAAAGTATCCTGAAAAGAGGGGCCAGGATCTTCAAACCTGTTGATGTGGGTGACCCAGGTAATGGATAGGGTGCTTACCGTGCTGTAGGAGGAATGGGGCCCTTGATGTCGGCCATTCGCCTAATGTAGGTACATTCTTACGTTTACCAGCCCGAGTCGTCAACCGATGGGCAGATGAGGTGGGAGTGCCTATCCGCGCCACCTCCAACTTGATTCCGTTCCCGTTCGACGATCCTGCACTGTTCGACAAGAATGTATGTTGGTTCTTTCCTGACCGTCACACCATGCCTCCCTTCATTCGGAAGAGTATTGTCACTCACATTGGGCCCTAACGGCGTGTCTCTCGTCATCTTCAGGCAAGTGCCTTCCTGTTCGTTACACTCACAAATGTGATACGAGAGGAACCTGCGAGCGACAAGGAATCGATGGAAATCTACTTTATCCCTCAGGTAAGGGAAATTCACACACGGGCCCTCCTTTTTCTGCGGACCAAATTGTATTGTTTCGACACCCTCGCCTCATTCCTTCCATGGGTATCCTCTTCATGCTGGTAGAGCGCAGCAGGCCCTGGCCACGCTATCGACAGCTGCTTCTCGTTGTCGTTAATGAACATGACTTTGAACTCGCCAACAATCCTTGCCAAATGCCCTGAGGATCTACGAGAACTGGCATCGAAAATCTCTGCCACAGACACCGCCTCAGTAAGGATTCGTATCATCTGATCTGTACTATCGCCTTGTACCATCGCCTTGTGTAGTCTTTGATGAAGGACTAACAAGTACCGATTTCCTTAGGCCGCATGGAGGATTTTCGACACGAGCTCGGTGGGAGAGAAGGTCCATCATGTTCACGAAATGGTCCACCTCTTGGGAGATTGGAGTCAAGACCCGGCACAGCCAGGGTTTGACAAGCGTTCCTACGCTGTTCGTAGGAGGGAGCAACAAAAAATGGACGCGGAAGACGAGGCGCCATCCGCAACAAAAGCGACCAAGAAACGTCTGAAGGATGGTCCAGCCAAAGGTGACAAGAGCGAGCCAAGCCCTCCAGCTGCTAACGAAGCACCCAAGGATGAGAAGGAGGATGTGGAGGAAGATGTGGAGCATCACATCACGGTCTTCCTCCCCATCAATGGGGCAGTTTGGGAAATCGATTCCATGATGCCGGAGCCTCGCAAAATTGGGTCGGTAGGAGGGGGCGACTGGCAATTAGAAGTTGGGCGATACCTTGGGTCTATGAAGGACACAATCAGCCATGTAGCAAAGGCTCCACAGCTCACGTATGCGGCTGCGATCTACCGCAAGGATAGTTGAGAAGGGTGTTAGCCTTCCTGTATTCCTGTAGTCAAGTTTTGGATCAAGTGAGCATGGATGTGTGTTGAGGCGAGGGACCACCAGTATATCACGTAATTGGGATATAGGATGCTTGCTTTTAGTCGAATACAGTACGAGAACATTGGTATCATGTACTAATGACGACCTTTGCCCTTCTTCTTACCGCCCTTTCCACCACCACCACCACCAGACTTCTTCCCTGATGGTTTCTTGGAACCCTCGCGCTGAACAGACTTGATTTCCCTCTCGCTTAACGTGAGCATTCCATTCTTGAATCGGCCCATCGATGTCTTTAGTCCACGTTCGGTCATCGACCGATCTTTCCTCTTGCCTCCTGCTGCTGCAAACGTGTGCTTGATACTCTTGTGGTATGTTCCATTGTTCTTGGCTTCCTCTAGCGCCTTGACGTCCCGTTCGCGTTGCTTGCCCATCATTCCGAAGCCGATTTGAAGTGGAACCTTGATCTTTTCCTTTTTCTAAAAGTGTTCGTTTCAACATTGATGTTAGGATACCTCCAAACAAACCGCAGGGTGGGGGTGCCAGAAAGAGGGAAGGGCCATACCTGAATGCCAAGACTGACAAGCTGATCCCGTTGATGCCTCCTACGCTCAGCCCCATCCAGATGATCTGCATTGTACTGTTCCAGCAAACGACTGGTCTTGATGAGCGAATGGAGTTCTGCATCATTCTTCTTGTTCTCAAGTTCCTCTGCCTTGTCCTCAGCAGTCAAAGGCTGCTCCTGTGGTGGTGGGACTTCATCCAGTTTTGAGATTTTGGAAGACATGAACTTTTTGAAGTTGAACTCTGTTCCACCAGCGGAAGCTGAAGTCTTACGATCGACTTTGGAGGCGTCAAAGACCACGACCTCGGGACCCGTCCTGGGTTTGGTCGCTACAGGTGATTTTGAGGTGAATGTTGAAGGTAATGCGTGTTGGCTGGTGGAGGAGTTGGACTTTTTGGACTTTTTGGAGACTGTAGTGGCGAGAGAGGGTGAGAGAAGTGATAGAAAATCAAGATCATGCTCTGGTGTATCGTCTGATTCTTGGTTATCCTGGTCAATGATTGTTGCTTTCCGCTTCTTGGACAATGTTGATGGTGTCAAGGTGGTGTTTCTGGATTGAGTGATAGTGCTAGCGAGCTTCTTGGGCTTCTTCTTCATGGGGGCAGGGGCAGCCAGAGCCCTTGCGGCGGCCTTCTTGTCTAATACTCGCTCCATATTGATTCTCTGTTGTATTCGAAGGATCTTTGGTAATAAAGCTTTCCAGAATGTTTTCCTGCTTTCTGCTTGGTCAGTGTTTCCTGCTGAACGATGCTTCCCTTTTGGTCGTCAGGCCGTTGATTGTTGTCGGTCGTCTGGTGATCGTTTGAAGTGAGCTGGAGCAGAATTGCATATTTTTGGGGGCTTAGAAGTCACAACAAAACACGGCAACTTTCTCGTCGGTTTCCCTGTACGCCCCACACGATGTCAGCACCAGCACCGGCGACCGAGAAACCCTCGGCTACTTTGGAGGCTTACAGACGCTCAACCCTCTACAAGCTTGCGGTATCGCCTTATCCCGAATGGACTCTCTCAGCCCTCTGTGAGTCTTTGTACATGTAGCCCTGCAGAGAACAGAGTCCCCCTTTATCACCCCTAAACTGACTGAGAGAGTGTTCAACCATAGGTGCTGCGTCCGCACCCTTTGCTAGGGCAGGCTCTGGCTTTCCACATTTTGGTTTCATGATGGCGTTCTCCGCTGTCTGGGCAGGTTCAGGGTATGTCTCTTGGTGCCCTTGATATCACGTCTCACGTCTCCATTTTTAAACTTTTCTAACATTTCCACCCCACAAACCCGACAGGTACATGAAGTACGCCAAGGACCCTGACAACGGATCAGGGACAACTACAGGTACTCTCCCAACAATGTTTACACAATACTTGTAGTAGTTCACTTTTAATACGGATCACTAACATTTTGACAATGTCTATTGCCTTTTCTATCTAGCATGGTGTCTAACATACTCGTTCTTGTTCCTGAAGAGGACCATCAGCCAGCCAAGACCTATGCCTTCACTTGTGGCAGTCGGTGTATTGACAAACTTGGTCATCTCGGGTCGCAAGACTATGGAAGCCGAGTTTGGAATTTGAAATGGATCTCGTGTAGGGCTACTCCGTATGTACATCAGAACCACCAATAGAGGCCGTTTTGCACCATCTACAGATCAGGATGTAAGGGCGCGCTTCGTTGTATGTTTTCAGGGCGTCACATCACGATGGATGGATGGAGTCTTAGGGATTGATCCACATGATTATGGTTTCTTGGCTTGGTCGCGTTTACGGAGGGCCAACGAGAGCAAGAATGCAACTCCCATGATCGGTGTCAATACTGTAAACACGGAATGGAAGGCATTGGCATAGGCGTAAAGGAGTTGGGACCGGATTTCGTCCGGCACTGTAGAGATGGCTTCCATGTTTTCAATGATACCATACTCACGAACAATGGTCTGGATCTCTGGGGACAACTTGGCCACGTTATTCACCAAAGCATTGTTGAAGGCAGATGCGCAGACAGCGACACCAACAGCGGATCCAATCGAGTTGACAAACCCGCAGACCGCAGACGCCACAGCGATATGCTCTTCTCCTGCACACTCTTGACAAGCCAAGAGACAGTTCTGGAAAATGAGTCCCTGACCAATTCCCATGATCAGGACAAATATGAGCTGGGATGCCAACCCCGTATGGATATCCAAAAGGATGAAGAGACCGATTCCAATGGTCATGACTCCAGTCCCAATCCAGAGGAAGATCCGGTAGTCCCTGATGTACTTGAGTAAGAACGAGGCAGCAATCGTGCTGGAAACAATGGCAAGTATATTGGGCATCAACCTGAGGCCCGATTCCGTGGTCGAGGTGCCCTTGACGATCTGGAAGTAGAGTGGCAAGTAAAACGTGCTGCCCATGAAGCAGAGACCCATGATGCCGTTGATCAGGACCGCCAGGGTAACGTTGCGGTTCAGGAACAGGGATGGAGGGATAATGGCATCCGGTGTCCTTTTCTCCACAAAGTATAGTACGATCAACAGGACAGGAAGGAGACAGAAGAGGGTAATGATTGGAGCCGAGTTCCAGGCAAAGGTGGTTCCGCCCCAGCTGAGTGGCAGCAGCAAGCAGAGGACAGTGGCCACGGTGATCACAACGCCCCAGTAATCGACGCGACGCATCTTTTGTGACAAGTCTGAGGTTTCAAAAGGAACATTGAACAGCCATCCGACCAAGGCCATGGACAAGACACAGAGAGGGACGCCTAGATAGAAGCACCAGCGCCAGGTGACATGTTCGACAAAGGCACCTCCGATCAATGGGCCTGCAACACCGGCGACTGCAAAGGATAGCCAGATTAGGGACTGATAACGAGCCCTGGTTTCGAGGTTCTCATACATGTCAGAGACCATGATGATGACGACAGAGAAGAGACCTGATCCTCCAAATCCTTGGATGGCTCGAAAGATGATCAAGGCGGTCATGGAAGGAGCAGCACCACAGCCAACAGAACCGATCAAGAATAAGAGGCAGGCGGTCAAGTACGTGTGCTTTCGACCAAAGATATCGGAGAACCGACCGTAGATCGGTTGGAACGCAGTGTAGGCCAGGAGGTACGCAGTGGCAATCCAGGACATTTGGGATTGGGCATCGAATTCGGAGGCGATCCTTGGTAGAGCTGTGGCGACGATGCTGATATCGAGACTAGCAATGAATCCAGCTAGGAACATGCTAGAGGATGGATTGTGGACATTTGGTAAGCGTCATGGTGGAGAGGGGGGGAACACAAGGCTGTGCAAGGCAAATTGGTTTTTTTTTTTCCTTACCCAAAGAGCAAGAGGGCAAGTCGTACAAGGCCTAGAGGAGGAGGACCAGTGGTTTGCTGTTCAAGATCCTTTTCGGTCATGGCATGGTTGGACTTTTCTGGGGATCCAGATAGTGTTTGGGTATCGTCTGGGGCAGAAAGTGGCCCACCCGGTGGGAAGGTGCTTGTAGGGGAGAAGTTGTTGCGCGCTGGCTCTTCCATGGATTCTTGCTTTTACTATGTGATGATGTGCTTTTTGCAGATTTGGATAAGGGGGATCGTCGGACAATGGCGATCTTTTTATGCAGTTGCCCAGCTGCAGTTGAATGGGAGTCAGTTGCTCCAATCACTCCAGAGGCGGACTAGGCTAGGCTAGACAGCCAGATCCGACCCAAGCCCCCCGCAGCCCATAGCTACAATCGGTCCGATGGGTCCCCGTGGTGTTTCAACACACGATAAGAAGAGCATGTCCAATTGATCCAACCTGCAGCTCGGGAGTTCAATTCAAAAAAGTGACTTTGAAAAAGTGGGTGCACCCACTCACTCACGCTTGTCGAGACTTTTTTCCCGTGATCGCTTGGTCTGACCGTTTGAATCAACTCAACACCCTCCAGATCTTGCTCCCCCCTCTGACTCGATGGGAAGCGCCTCTGAAGCTTTCAGGCTGATCGAGACCGGTGGCGAGCCGCGGCTGCATCCAGCCCTGGTGAGTGCCTGCGTTGGGGGTGTCTGCATCGATCATCTTGCATCTTGATCAGCTCGTGAGGTTGATCTCTAACTCGATCCCTTCAACCACACAACATAGGACTATGCCCTATGCCTGCCACTGCTGCTTTCGCGTTACTCGCTCGACTCGGTTCCGTTTCTAGTGCGTTATCCTCAGGTAACTGCGGCGAAAGACCTTGGATACCACGATGCAACACCTGCTGGCTGCGGCTAGCTCATGCAAGTCTCTGAAGCTCACAGGTTGACGTGCTCTCCTCCCCCCCCTCTGCTCTGCTTAGACAGGCACAGTTCTCAAGTACCTAGAGCTTGACTTTCGTTTGATCCAGCGCCAGGTCAAGGAAGAACTCCAGCTTGAGAAACAAAACATCGGCAACGTCACTGCTACATCAAGAGCACGTCTCTTGGAGATGGGAACCGCAGAGGAACACGCTCAGTAGGAATCCATGTTAATATGGACTGATCTGCTTCAGAACTCTGGATCCCCATATTAGAGTCCTACTAAATCACGAGATACTCTTTTGTTCTCGCTCACCTAGAGTTGTGTTGTTCGAGCTTACAAAACTGCTACGGGACTATGAGGAGCAGGATCATTCGCAAAGCAGAAAAAGGAGGCGACAGGACTCGACCCTTATTGGCAACCCATTGTATCGCCAAGAACTTGCAGTGTTACTCCCCATTTGTACGTTGAGATGCAGGAGACCGCTCTTAGACATACAGGTACTATGAAGGAAAAAAGTCGTGCATTCGGGCAGCAGCGGACGTTAATATGTCTGGACGTATAATAATGGAACCATATTTTTCTCTAGGATATAGTAAGGGCATTGCGTTCGTTACAGGACCCGGCGCCCTTGATTGCCTCTATCGTCCTCAACAACCCGACAGAGTTCTCACGGACAGTCGATTCCCTTCTGGATACCGACGACCCATACAACAACTCCAAAGCCATACTCCTAAAGTTATGCAAGTTGGCTGATCACAAAATCTGGAGTATCCGGCAGCGACTCGTTGACAGAAAAGTGTTCCCGAATCTGGCGATTGAGCTTACCATTGAACATTGCCATGACGAGATATGCTTCATGAACAGGATCTTACGCGGACAGCCAGAGTGGCTCACGAATGGCGTCGATCCAGTCACAAGGTCCAGTTTGAGTTCAATCATGGAGTTTGTCTTTTCGTCTTTGAATGACGAACTCACTTCGGAAAAGCCAGACAATGTCGCTGTCAATCGACTTTTGAGGATTCTCTCAGGATTGGTGGGTCTGATGAGTCTGTCACTATCAGCGGAGCAGCTTGAAATCTCCCTGGGCGTCCTTGAAATGACTCCTCTCGTGTCTGGTACGATCGACGTCAAGATCTGCGTCATTCTGATGTGTGCCTCGCAACTACTCAAGTATTCACAGACAAGAGTCGAGCGTGTATTGCACATGTTCATTGCTTGCCACGACTCGCCCCAGATGCTGCAACTTGTGGTGTACTTTCAGCTACAGCAACTCTTGAAGATTGACGATTTTGCATCTCAGTCACTGTCCATGACCATTGTGATCCCAAGAGGCGGACTTATGGAGCTGAGTGCCCTCTTCATCTCACTTTTTTCGAGCAAGGAGTTGGCCACATGTGCCCTCCAGATTGGCAGACCACCAGTGACACCGACATCAATCACAAGTACAAACACATCAGCGGTATCAACGCCAACGCCAATGCCAATGTCGACATTAAAGGCATCGACTGTATCTCAAGTACAAGAGTCGAGTCAAAGCGCATCAGAGTTACGATCTACTGCGAACTATCTAGTCGGATATCTCCTTCAGCAGGATGTCTTCCACAAGAGTGCGATCGATGTACGGACATGGGTGATGGAGCAGATTCAAGCATCGACTGTTCCGCTGGACACCAACATGATTCACTTGTTACGAGCATACACAGCTGCTACGGCTCGCTCCAAGCACATTACACGGATACCAGAGAGCGAGATTCGGACATTCTTTAGTGATCCTTCTGAAGACCTCACGCCGGCAAAGGTGCTCCTCGTCTTGTACATGTTAATGTATAATGACGTCTGCATCACCAGCCTTGGTAGCTATAACATGGAACGAACTCAAGGTATCTTTCAATATCATGATCACTCCATTGTACTTATCGACACATCTACTTGATGCTAACATGGATGTCTTTTGGGCATAATTACCCCACCACTAGAATATGACGCGACGCTGCTTGAGTATGTGCAGATTCGCAAGGTCTTTGTGTATGTAGTGAACTTTGAAGGTGGTTTGGCTTTTCAGGCGGTTCAGCCCATGTTCCTGAAGCTCGTCTACGCGCAATTCCCAGAGCTGTTTGATGTTACAACGTTACTCCTGGAGGAAGGTCTGGCTACATCATCATCCACGACTTTACCAGAATCATCAGTCATTCAGCCCATTCCACATTCTGAAGATGCAGGAGTCTTCATGGAGCCCCATATCAAGGCGATTGTGCATCATCTTGAGGATCCTGAGGCAGCAGTCAAAGGTAAGAGGAGTGAGGACCTTTAATTTCACCATGATATCTCGAGACTAAAGGCGTATGTTGCGATCATGTCATTGACAGGATTCTACGTCCTTCTACTACAGGTTACCATGCATTCCAAAGGCTGTCACAGAAGGATAGACAAACGATGGCTGGGGATATCATCCGAGCAAGTCTTCCATCGTTGCTTAACCCCGGATCAGATCCTTCAGTCATGGAAGCTTTTAAGAGAACATGGGATCAGCTTAACAGTGTCATGCCTCACGAACTTTGGGCTCTGACCATTCATGCTCTGCTTCCACAAAGTCATGTATCTACATATGCATATCAATCGACAGCAGCTCACCCACTTGGACAGCAGTTGGCAGTGCAGCAAAGACCATCGCAACCTAGGGCTGAATATTACACGTTTGAATGTCTGGCACAGGACCCATTGTTACTCTTCAAGGTCGACTTTCGGGTATTCCGATCCCCCATCGTTTTCCGGCTGTTTGTACAGATTTTGGGCTCTGTTATGATTGGATCTCGACATTGGTTCCGCAAACGCTTTCATGCCTTACAATCCATTCTCCAGAATCAGCAGAACCGGAACCCTGCACAAGCACAGCGTCGGCAGTTCAAGGAGGCGAATCTGAGTGCCATGCTCTATATCCAAGATTCAGTGCTGATCCAATTGATGTTGGAGGCATGCCAGGCACGACCTGAAGATGTCGTCGATCGTCCTCGGTTGGCCAATGGCCACAGTGGTGATAGTGCAACAAAGGGGACGCATGACAAGGATGGCAAGAAGATTAAGGACAGCTTTGCAAGCCAGATGGATGAGGTATCAGACGCACTCAAGGAAGTTCGAGTGGTGACATTCAATTTCTTGCACTTGTTGTTCATCGACCACAAGATCTTTCCAAAGCTGGTTCATTTCCAGGGTTACGCGTTGGATCTATTACCGATCACTGTGGCAGGGATCGATTCAATCCATGTCTGTATGGATTTCTTGCAGGAAATCTTGTTTGCGAATTCCTCAGCATCTGCATCAACCTCCGGATCGACTGGTCCAACAGCCGCGAGCGGAGGTGCTGTAGGGGAGGACAACAACAGGGTGGATGTGTCACTGCAGGTGTTTGCATTGAGGCTCTCAGTACAGCTGTGTGAACGGTTCCCGCTGCCGAATACGATGCAGATGGCAACCGACTTTATCCTACCAAAATTGCGATCATTAGCGGCCAGTACTGGGTTTGCACAGGATGTACTTGAAAGTGCAGTTGTACTCGCAAAGGCGTTCCCAAGCATGAGTGGCGAAATTGTCGACTTGCTGCAAGGTAAACTTGATAAGGAGTACCGGAGAGCGGGAGACGGGAAAAAAAAACAAGGAGAGAGGATCTGTGCCCCTATCAAAGATGTTTGGACTAACACACATGATGACTCTTTCTTGGTAATAGAGGTGAGTGGTCCACACGATAAGATGGCACTGATGAGGACCATTGAAGCTATCAATGAGGTGTTGTCGGACCCGGCCGTCCTCGACAAGAGTCTGCTATAATGGACAACTGAATAAAAAAAAAAAGGAGCTGCAAGGAAGTGCCGCGCAGACCTGGGCCAGACCATGCCAAGCCTACCCGAGTCGCACTCTCGATCAGATGACGTCTGTGCGTTTGGACAAAAAAAAAAAAAAGCTATTTATTCATGCGAGGATTTGCCTTGAGCAGCTTACTTCTCTCTCTCTCTCTCTCCACATTATCTGCGACATGAGCAGGCCATTGCAAGAGTTTCGAGCCGAGTCCTCCTCAGAAATTGTCGCTATTCCCACTTTCGTCGATCAGACAACGAAACAAAATATTGTGCGCTGGAAGGATATTCAACAGCGGTTCGAGAATGTAAAATATGTTTTGAATGGTACAACATCGGTTTTGCTTCTTACGGACGATTGGCTCCAAGAGTAAGTGTCTTTGTAGCTACGAGAGGAGTGCTGGTGGATAAATGTAAGATAGATCAAGTGTCTTACTCTCAGAGTTCTTTTCTCACGTCTTGCGAATTTTGCCTTGCTAGACGTGTAGTGCCGATGATCGCTCATTATCCTGATGTGGATCTCACGGTGGTTCTCAAGGACAATGATCAAAACAGTTCAAATGCTGATGACAGCATTGGAAACAACCAGTCGACCCTATTGAGTTCAAGTGGAGATGCCACGATCACAGAGACCAATACGCACGGCCAAGTTCCTGTCGCGCCTCTCCAGCCAATCGAAATCAAAATGTCGCTTCATACTCCGTGTCATCGATGTAGCACCTATTCCCACATGGCTCCAGTACCTACCCAAGGGCACTCAGCCGAGAGCAATCGTCAGTCTACAGACGAACCCTCTGCCCGTAAATCCCTCGGTGCAAGCAACGACTCATTTCAGAGTGAGAATATGCATCAACTACAATTTCAAATTGATCAGGTCTCGATATCCTTCAGCAGCAAAAACAGAACATTGACAGTATTCTGCAGAATACGCAGCAGACAGATGAACAGGTGCATCAACAACAGAAGCAGATTAACAACATACTTCAGAGGATCCGAGGAGTGGATCAGAATGGACACGACGCGTCACAATCTACGCATGAACCAGACCTTGAGAACGTCCAAGAGACACCGCAGCGGCAAATACGTAAAGACGTTACAGACATACAAGAGATATTGCAGCAACAACGACAAGAATTTGACCGTATCTTGGTCGTCAAGTCCCGTGCTCAAGCGATGCTCGCAAGGTCTTTCCAAGAACTCTCAATCCCTAGATTCTTCATCGTCCTCCCAAAGACAACCGGTCTAGTTGATCAAGATGGAAGATGGTGCTCATTCCAGTTCCGATTGTACTATCTGTGTGAGTGTGGGACTCATACCATGGGAGATGACAGCAAGGTGAGACATGAGATTCACCTGGCACAACACCCAGGCTACGACCTCCGCAACCACGGCGCATTCTTCGACAAGTTTGGACCGCACCTCTGATGATGATGTACTTGGTCAAGTACGGAGCCACGTCTGCTGGAAGATTTATCCCACCATTATCGGATTTCAAGGTTGATGTTGATCAAGGGCAACTCCACTTTCCTCAGGGGGATCTCGGCCGCCTGGTCGATGACATGATCACGCATCTCGAAGACACGATCCGTGTTAACAACGGTGACAAGGATCCTACTTCGAAATGGGAGCTGAGCTCGTCGGAACTGGCACAGCTGAAGTCATATCTGGAAGTCGAGGAGGACGAAAACCAGTTCGGTAACTTGTATCACACAATTACACGAGATCGGCACAGTGTATGGGTGTGTGGCAAACACCAACGTGAATACCACGAATCAACGTTGTGGTGGTCCAAAGAGTTCATCGCCGCTAAAGATGGGGAATACATTGAGGATCAGAGAAAAGTTACGATCAAGGTCAAGTCTGATACGAGGATCATTCGGATCCTTGAGGCTATGAGAATGGTGTGCTGGATCCAAGGCTTCAACAAGCAGTGGCCTATGACAGCACATGATTCGGGCTCAATGGCGATGTCAGCATCCTACATCCTGATCGACCGCAACACCACCCATTCACTGGTTCTGGAGTATGGACAGTCCATTCGACAGTTCATTCTGAGTGCCAGTATCACTGAGGACGGGACTTGCAACATGGAGATCGAGATGGATAGTCTATCCCACGTCAGTCCTGATGTCCTCGCGTCCCTCTCACGATGCCCGCACAACAAACTAACGATCAGAAGCACTCCATCGGAGTCAGAGGAAGACCAATTGATCAATATTCTACAACGCAGCGCCAAACTCGAGGTACTCCGCATCGGGTGCCAAGCCATTCGCTCTCTTGCTGTTGTCAACTTGATCCTGTCGATAAGAGACCAGATGCTCCAAAATGGAACTCCACTTTCGCTACGCACATTCGAATTGATGGATGAAGAGCTTTGTCCGATCAATGACTACAACTTTTGTGATGCACATGGACACATCGCATCGACAATGAAGTTCTCAAAGGCTGTGAAGACATTCGAAATGTCTACAAATGTCAAATTTCCATTTTCCTCCTCGACTTTTGGTCCAATAATTGACTTTGCCCAAAGCTACGGCTGGTCAATCGAGACTCTTACTGCATCATCGCAGTTTGGTGACAACCATGCCAGAATAATACGCGGTGCGGTTCAGGACCGAGGATCACAAATCACAACGCTCAACATCGTCCCGTATACAATAACCACAGACGGACTTGATGTCTTGGATGAAATCACCGGAATGTCGTCTTCGAATGTCTCGATTGGGATGCGGTGCCACAGACTTGGAGAAAGGGGTATCTTGGATAAGGTCGAGAATCCGCTCATGCGATATAAGGCAGATGTGTATCATCTCAGCTTAGGTGGATCCAACATTGGAGATTGGTTATCTCACATCGCCAGCTTTATCCCTGCTAGGGATGTCTTGCCTAAGATGAGTGCGTTGACACTGGAAGGTGAGATCCAAAGTACCGTCCCCAAGACTTGCATCCCCAAGACTTGCATCCCCTGGATTATCACCATGATCTCGGCCCCACCACAACCACCCTCAGCGACGGCTCTCCCTGAGCCACTGACGCGATTGAGAAGACTTACGATAAGCAATGCTAGGTTTGAAGCTGAAGATTGGAAATCTGTGATTCGAGCCATTGATTTGACAGAACTGGAATGGTTGGATTTCAAAGTCACCAACTTCTCTCAGGTCGAACTGGAGCTTTTGGTCTACCGGATTATTGACAATGGCGCGTCGCAAGCACGCTTGAAAAAAACTCTGTATTGACAAGAAACTGCTCGAGCAGGAAGACGCGCGTGCACTATGTGCTACACTTCAGGAGAAAGCGCCCTTGGTACAGTTCAATTGAGGTCAGAAGGTATCCTTGTGGTGAGAGGTGATACACTATTGTTACATAGTTCATGTTGACCCTTAGTTGATAATAAACGATCCTTGGGTCTGCACCATGTTTCCCTACGTTAGCATCCTTTTGCAGCACATGGTCCTCTTCGATCTTCTTACCCCTCTAAGACCTCGATGTCTGGGTTTCGTTGCAAGAACCGATTTCGTCAAGAACCCCCCACTGTAACCGCCTAGCCAATGCCAACAAAAAACCGAGGCATAGGAGCCAATAGCTTCAGAGATGCGTGTATGGATTTCCAGAACCCGGTTGCAAATACGCCAATGTCAGTGATCCTCATCCCGGAGCTGTAATCATGCAAGGTAAGGAAAGGTCTATCAGAAGAACTGGAGGGTGTTCTCTTTATTGCAGTGGGTGAAAGGTCTGACATGCATGATGCCCCTTTCTCCTTTCTCCCAGTACATGTCAATAAGCGTTGTTTGGTTCTGCATGCCAAGACTGTTCAGTTGGCACAAACAACTGGGCAACATGGGATAAATCTATGGGCTGAGGCAAATGGGACAATTTTTCTCTTTGTTTTCCCACCTCATAACTCCTTCAACATATGAGCCAGGCACCCTCACAAGCGTTTCGAGCCGAGTCTTCCTCAGCGACCACCTCTATCCCCACTTGCTACGACCGCAAGACAAGACAACATGTTGTACGTTGGAAAGATATTCAACGAAACTTTGGAGATGCAATTCGCATCATGAACGGTGAATTATCTGTCCTATTTCTCATGGATGACGATCTTGAAGAGTAAGTGATGGTGCTATTGAGAAGGACACTGATGAAATGGCGTGGGATAGGCAAACAACAAAGTCCGAGGGGATCTTTTCTCATGTCTTTGGACCCGTCCTTCGACTTCTTAGTCTTCTGCCGCTGAGGATCGCTCATCATCCAGGTGTTGTCATCAGGGTATTTGACCTCAGTCATAACAGCGCCCCCCACTTAGACCAGTCGAACGCATCGAGTTCCAATAGCGATGCCAGGTCGATATCTGGAAATGTGGATTCTCTAAGGGTCACGCATGGACAGTCTCTGGTCATACGATCTCAAGGTTTGCAACAAGCACAGGTGTCACCCCCTTCTTCAGATCAGCGTTGTATCACGTATGTCCATGAAGCTCCCGCACCAACTCAGGGACCCCGAGAAGAGGGCAGTCATCATTACACACCCCAGAATGAACAACTACACCAACTACAGCTTCAGATTGACAAGGCATTGCACGAGGTACAACAGTCATCACAGAAGATCCAGCAACAGCAACAGCAGGTCGACAACATCCTTCAAAGGTTAGAGCAGTCGGACCAGCGAATGGATCAGTCATTGAGGGAGAATCAACAGCAACTAAACGACATCCTCTATCAGTTGCAGCAACCAGGCCACCAAGTAGACCAGTTGTCGCTCCAACAACAGCAGACAGACCATCAGGTTCAGCAGCAGCAACAGCAGATTGATAACATCCTTCAGAAGATCCAAGAGGCATATCAGGATGGACACGAGATGATCCAACATATACAAAAAACAAACCGTGAGAACGATCAAGAAGCTTCACTGCAGCAAGTGCGTAAAGACATTATGGGGCAACTGCAGAATATATTCCAGCGACAAAGACAAGAGTTCGATCATCTCATGGTCGCCAAGTCCCGTGCTCAAGCAGTGCTCGCAAGGTCCTCCAAAGAGTTCTCAGATCCCAGGCTCTTCATCGTTCTCCCAAAAGCAACGGGTCTAATCGATCAAAATGGAAGATGGTGTTCATTCCAGTTCCGATTGTACTATCTGTGTGATTGTGGGACTCATACCATGGGAGATGACGGCAAGACGAGACATGAGATTCACCTGGCACAACATCCAGGCTACGACCTTCGTAACCACGGCGCATTCTTCGAAAAGTTTGGACCGTACCTCCTGATGATGATGTACATGGTCAAGTACGGGGCCATGTCTGCTGGAAGATTTGTCCCACCGCTATCGGATCTCAAGCTTGATATGGATCAAGAACAGCTTCACTTTCCCAAGGAGGACATTGGCCGCCAAGTCGATGACATGATTGCGTACCTTGAAAGCACAATCCTTGTTAATAGCCGTAACGAGGACCCTTCTTCAAAGTGGGAACTGGACACATCAGAGCTGGCGCTGTTGAAGTCGTATCTGGAAGCCGTGGAGGACGAAGATGTACTCGGCAACTTATGTCACTCAATTACACGAGATCGACACAGTGTATGGGTGTGTAGCGAACACCAACGCGAGTATCACGAATCGGCGTTGGTATGGGTCAAAGATCTCGTCGTTGCCGATTGCGAGGAATGCATTGAGGATCAGGGAAAGACCACGATCAAGATCAAATCCGATACGTTGGCAAAACAGTTTCTTGAGGCTATGGAAGTTGTATCTTGGGTCCGAGGTCTCAACAAGAAGTCGGGACGTAATGGCTATGATGCAGTGGCGATGTCAACATCCTACATCCTAATCGACCGCGACACCATCCATTCACTGATTCTGGATTTTGGACGGTTCACTCTGAGTGCTAGTATCACGAAGGGTGGGACTCGTAATTTGGGAATCGAGATGGAGAAACTCAGCGACCTCACTCGTGATGATCTCGCGTCCATCCTGCGATGTCATCACAACAGACTGACTATCAGGAATACTCCACAAGAGGCGGACGAAGATCGGCTGGTCAGTCTCCTACAACACAGCGCCAAGCTCGAAGTACTCCGTATCGTATGCAAAGCCAACCGTTCTCTTGCCGTCGTCAACCTAATTATATCAGCAAGAGAAACTGTACTTCAAAATGGATCTCTACTTCCGCTACGTACTTTTGAAATGATGGATGAAGGACTGGTTCCAATCGACATGTACAGCCCTTGCGATTCATCTGGACATATCACATCGACATTGAAGTTTTCAAAGGATGTCAACACATTCGATATGTCCACAGATCTCAAGTTTCCAATCCGTTCCTCGGGATATGGTCCAGTACTGGACTTCGTCAGAAATTTCGGTTGGACAGTTGAGAACCTTTTGTTGTCGGAGCAGCTCGATGATAAACATATCAGAATTATACTCGATGCGGTTCGGGACCGAGGATCACGAATCAGAGCACTCAGCATTGCCCCAAATAGCCTGACCACAGCCGGAATGGATGTCTTGGATGAGATCATCGAGATGTCGCCGAATGTTGTCTCGATTGGGATGCGATACTTTTACCTTGGTGACAAGACTTACCTCAGCAAAGTGGAGAATTCACTCACGCGATACAAGGCGCAGCTGCATCATCTCAGGCTTCATGGAAACAAAATTGGAGACTGGCTGCCTCAAATCGCCGGAATTATCCCCTCTAGGGATATCCTACCTAAGATGAATGCGTTGACTCTTGATGGAGGCAATGAAGTTTCCAAGGACTGCATTACTTGGATTGTCACCATGATCTCCGCTCCACCACAACCCCCTTCGGCAACGGCACTACCTGAGCCATGGACTCGATTGAAAAGGATTACACTACGCAGTATTGTGCTTTCACCTGAGGATTGGGAATCTGTGATCCGAGCCATCGATTTGACAGAACTGGAATGGTTGAATCTAAAAACGACCAACTTTGCCTACGATCAACTGGGAGTTTTGGTCAACCAGATTATTGACAACGTCCCGTCACAAGCACGAGAGAGAACATTTTGCATCGATAAGAAGCTACTCGAACAGGAGGAGGCACGTACATTGTGTGCAACACTTCGAGAGAAAGTACCCTTGGTCAAGTTCAATTGAGGCCTGATCTCAGCACTTCACAGTTTCCTTGTTCTGAGGAATATCATTGCTCAACATCTACAGTGCAGACCTAAAATAGATCGGTCGTTTAATGGCCCTCATTCAACACTGCTGTTTTGATGGGTGATCTCGATCCCTTTAGGACTTTTATGTTTTAAGCCAGTTGCGTGCAAAGTGCATTACAAACATTAGATGGCTCTCCTCGACTAATGGGCAAAGTACATGGAGCTACGGTAGCAGCTACATGTTGAGAAAGCTCAGTCATCGAGCAGCACTTTCTCGGATATCGTATCTTTCTCCTGGTGGTCACTCTCGGTTCCTGGGTTCGTCGAATCAACTCCCTGTGAGGGTTCACGCTCATCACGACGATTGGGACGAGTACCGCTTCTTCTACGTTGCAGCTCATACCGTCGCTGTTGCTCCCGAGTCTCTGCCTTTTCATCCATCTCAGAACCAAATGGAAACCCTGTTGCAGTTCTGCTATGCGAAGGTCCAATACCTGGTGTCAATGCACCGTGAGAAGATCGACGACTCATGCCGCGGCTCGTTCGTCCCACGGTCGGATCTCCTCTTGATCCCGGCTGTGAAATCGATCTTAGCCTTAGTCCTGGCCTTGACTCTGGTCTTGACTCTGACGCAACAGCTATAGCAGAGGACGTCGTGTTGACACCAATCTGAAGCTCATCCAGGATCTCCATCATATCTCTCAGTCTACTCCTTTCAATCTGAAGTTGACGTGCTCCAAAATCCCTCATCGCCCTCTCGAGTTCTCTCGTGTGATGGTCCTGCAAATGGGCGAGCTCTTCAAAGAGGGAATATCGGAGACTGTTCAACAGACTCGATGCCTTGTCAATCTTATCATTGATCTCCTCGAGTGGGACTTGACCCGTGGCTGCCGATGCTGCTGCTGCAATAGACGTGAATGGAGTTGAAAGAAGTGATGCTGTCGCAGATAACGCCCTTGAGCTCGAATCGAGCGAATGGCGTGATCGTGGCTGCAGCTGGTGAATCGGCGAACTATTGCCCCCGCCGATGATGCTCTCGAGGCTGGGTCGAGAAGTGCTAGGCGATAGTTTGATCACCAAGGATGACCTTGACCCTTTGCTCAGGGGTGGTAGTGCCGATGGTGATGGTGGGGATGATGGTGATGGTAACGGTGCTGTTGATGATGCTGTTGTTGCCACCGGTGACCTAACCAGCGTGGAGAGAAAGGAACCTACCGGGTTGTGCACAACACTTTCTGATGCGGCCTTTGTGTGTTTGCTCCGACTGCTTCCTTTGCCAATGCCAATACTAAGGCCAATTCCACTGATTCCTTTGCTCCCTGACACGAGGGTCCCAGAGACAGCACCAAGAGTCGATGTCGCTACATGTCCCACCGCACCCAATGCTGTACTTGCCCCGCCAAGCGCCGTCATGGCTCCCTCGCCTATCGTGGAAAGTCCTGACCACAACATGTCGTTCCGACGCGCTGCTTGCTCTGCCTTCAAAGCAGCCGTTCTCAATTGACGAATCGAATTGATCACCTCTTGTGGGTGGTTCAGTGCCTTCAATGTGCCATCGATCACGAATGAAAAATCTACAGGTGAAGGTACGTTATCAGTCAATTGAGGCCCTCCTATCCATTAGAGGAAACGGAAACCATCGATTCTTGTCCATACCTTCAAAAAGACTCCCAAGAGAATCAATATCAGACAGGTGCATGGTTGTTTGTGTTGAAGCGATTGCTCTCATGGCTTGAATATGGTCACCCTTGTTTCCAAAGTTAACCTCATATGATCGCCCCAACACCTCTGCAAAGATCTCTAGTTGTTGAGGAACATCTACAGCAAAGCCCAAACGGAAAACCGATCAATACATCAATAAGTCAACAAAGATGCACCCGAGGGTATGTCACAGAGGCTAAAGTAGGGGGCCACCGCTTACCTTGCGCACTTCGGCTCAGCTTTCGGGCACATCTCTTAACCTGCTGGATGGCTGTATCCAGGTTGAGGATCTCGTCTTTGAAGTGCTTGAAGTACGTTTCCTCATTCTCAAGGTTCTCAATCGTGCGCGGGAAGTTGTCAAAAATGCTGTCAATGGCATTCAGCTGCTTTGTGAGGGATCGCTCTAATATCACATCTTGCTGAATAGCCCACCCCCAGACAAGGAACGTGTTAATGTCAAGCAATCATCCAGCAATTTCCCCCATACTCAAGGCCTATCCATAAAGTATGTGTATGAACAGTCGTTACCTGCAGCTCCGGCATCAACATAAACTCCCACACTAACTCATGATTGGCTAGGACGGGATGGTTCGACAGGTAGTTCAGGAACATGTCCAACCTTCTGGCCGAGATGGACAGCACGGTCTTTGACGGACGACTGGGTGACAATAAGTAAGGTGGATAAAACCCTTCCAACGAAGGTATACAGGCATCCGGGCCTTCGACCAGCAAGTTTTCTCTCAGAAACTGGAATTCCTCTAGAGTCCTCGGCATGGTAACAATAGTTGATGGGTCCAAAGTCTACATTTGAATCAGGCAAAAACATGTGTAAGTGATTCGCTCTTCTTACCGTACGGGAAAAATGACGATGAAAACACATTCAAAAGACATACAGAACCGCTCTTGACGATGTATCTGATTTTTCCGTCTTGCTCCATGGTTCCTCTTACGACGCGAATAACTCGTTTCTCTGCAGAGCTGGAAACTGCTTTCGCGTTGTCAGCTTTGCCGTTTCCCTTAGTGTCAACTGACGCGGCCACGGTTTTTGCCATGGGGCGATCGTTCTTGCTGTCCCAGAAGAGCATTGCATTATCCAGCATCTCAAGTATAGCAGCATCGTTGGTCATATCGGCTGGTGATTCGTTGCTCCAGCCACGCAGTTGAGGGTTAGCACCGTTCCTGAGCAGGAAATTGACCACGGATGCAGAACCTGACTGGCACGCGAGCTGAAGAGGAGTGCTGCCATCGATGGTAGACTGTATATCAATGGGGGTGTGAGCTTGAAGCATCTTGACCATCTCCAAGTTGCCTCGTAGACATGCCATGTGCAACGGTGTGTACCCACGAGAGTCCGTTATCAATGTATCCACGCGGTTCGTATCAAGGAGACCCTGAACAACAGGAACGTTGTCATGTAATGTCCACTTTAGGAGCGGGGTCCATCCAGAGTAGTTTTCGATTTCTGGGTTTGCTCCGTAGTTTGCAAGACTTCCTATCAAAGTTGGATCCGTAATGAAATGAAGAGCTGTATCTCCGCTGTTGTTCTTCCGGTTGAGGTCGTCCACTTTCATCGCTGAAGCAAGCATGGATACGACTTTTCCATATTGCTCATCCGTATTATGCAGTTTCGCCGCGATGATGAGAGGAGTGTCGCCTTCATTGTTGGGAAGTCCTAAATCGGCATCCGCCTTGAGGAGTTCTCCCAAGATTGTCGGGTTGCCTTTTGCCACACAAACATGAACTGCCGTGTTACCAAGAACATCTTGCTTGTCAAGCACGGATCTGTCTCTCGTGGCTATTATCTGGAGGACCAACTTGATCATTTCCACATTCTCAACATCGACGGACACCATGAGCGGCGTTCTTCCTTCATAGTTGGATATATCGATAGGATTGCTCTGAACCTCTAGAAGGTATCTCAAAACGTCCATCTGCTGAGATTTGCAAGCCAAAAGGACTCCATCGTTGCCTTCACCGTCGCGACTCCGAAGCTGAGAAGCCGATGAAGTGATTAGCACATTAGATCCGACTGAGGCGTCGCTGGTGCACTCAAGACTTACTGCCGACTGCGTTCTGAGTAATGATGGCGGTGGTTGGGTCAAAGATGGGGCCTCGTTGCGTTCCGAGGCGGTGGCATATATTTCTTTAATACCTTCCAGATCGCCTGTACACACTTTTTCCCAATAAGTTTGGTTTCTCTTTGACAGTGGTGATAGTTGTTTGGAGTGTGAGGGTATGTATCTCGACACAGCCTCCAATGTTGAAAGGGAATATCCATACTCCCCTCGACTGGAATCCCCAAAGAGGAGAAAGTTCTTCATGTAGTAAATGTTGGATGCAAGGTTGCTGATCCCGGACCGAAGCACTGTGAGGAGCAAGATTGGAATAAGAACATCGGCTCCTCCTGACAATGTACTGGCGACTCGGACTGTTCGTACTAGGCATTCAAGCTTCTCTCGCGGAGTTCTCAATACTCCCATCGACTGAAACTCATTCAACCCAGAGACAAGGCATTGGTAATGTTGCTGTGTTTCCGGTAATCCGACTTGACCAAGATCTAGATTCTGGAAAGAGATGAGTTAGTCATTCCGTTCTATCCCACTGCGCCTGTCCACCTGTTACAGTCATCCTACATTCACAAGAGTGAATGACCTGATTACATACCTGGAGCTCCCGCATTGCCTCTACAAGATCCCAGTCGTTTTTCTTCAGTTGGGCGGTGATCTTGAAGAACACAATGTCATAAGTCGAGTTCATTACATGACTCTCCAGCAATTGGTCCAAGTCTTCGAATGTTGCATCATACTCGTCCAGCAGCGCAGTAAGTGCGCTGGGATCGGCCTGATTAAAAAGCTGTGCAAATAATTGAATGTTAATATCGGCAATAGCAACCACGGGATTGACCAACAGCATGTGAAGTTTGTACCCAATTTGAACATACATCCACGCCATCTGTCAGAAGGCTGTCCACTGTGATCCGTATGTCATCCAGATCGCTTTTAGTCATGGCTTGGTCATTAAACTTCATGATGAGTTGCTCCAGCTTGGGCGATATTCCAGAGAAACGCTGAAGCACGATTGAAAAGTTCAATACCGGCTGACTCTTGGGTCGCTTTCGTGCGTCTCTATGCGTCGTTCCTACTCCTACTGCATGGTAATGGTTTGAGCGGAATCTGCTACCACGACTTGTCCGTGATGCATGTTCCGGTTGAGGAGAGTGACTGGAAATTGTGGCGAATCTTTCATTCTCGTATCTATTGACCTCGGGAGAACCAGGTGTAGAGCCAATGTTGATACTCGTATCTTCCTGAGGCATTCCGACTAACGGACGGTCTATATACTGGATGATCCATCCTCGTCCTTCATTGTCGTAGAATACCTGCTCCGATAATAGTCTTGCCTGCTTCAGTAGCTTGAATCCTTTTGCGGTGGTGACTAATCGAAATACCAAAGAGCAAAGGATTCTTTCAGTGATGACGGTTGCATGATCAATTACTGTGTCGAGTATCTCTCAGAGTGATCGCTTTCCTGACCTGTGGTATCGGTGACAATCAACGACTTTCCATTCAGCGTGTTCACGGACAATCCCTTTGTTAATGGGCAATCTCTGTCGGGGACCCTGACAATATGGCTCACTATGTGAAGAGTCGCAACTGTGAGTGACACACACACACACGAGAAGCCGGGAGTCAAAACTCTGAACTCCTGAGGCGCTGCGGATTGGCTTACTCATGAACTCTTCGTCGATGCCTCCCCATTCCCATTCCTGTTTTGAGAGAGCATCGCTGCCTATGAGAGACTGTTGCACTGGACAGAGGAGCACGAGCTGGTGATGGTTGCGGTCTCGGACCAGTCCGGCAAGTATTGTGGCAAAGGTCCTTTTGAGGAGCTGGAAGTTCTTGAGTTGCTCATCGTCTACGAGGGTTGCAGTCGGCCATGAGTTGGATTCGTGAAAGAAGAGTAAAGAGAGAAAGTGGTTGGAGGTTGTGGTCGGAACTTTGTGACGCGTGGGAGTTGCGGGAGGAGCAAGGGCGGCTTTTGCGACTGGCTGGAGAAAAGAGCGTGCCAAGTCCATTGCCGGGTGTGAAGCAGTTGGTTGTTGAAGGAAGAGGAGGAAGCGAGGACAGACCGAGAGTGTGCTTGCGCACACTTGAAAGGTGCACGAGGGCTTCGAGACACACCGCTCACCTGGACCAGTGCGGCATCAATGGCATCATCACTCATCACGCGTATCACACCATGCCCAGCACCTCATTTAAGAATACCGTCGCTCCTTTCGCTCGCTTACCATCACTCGTATTTCCAGACTGTCTTTCTGCGTGTTCGTGGCATTGACAGGGGGAATGGTTCTCTCACAGTCATGACTGGGGTTGCAGGGGAAGAATACAAAAAGGAGGTGTGATCGACTTTTTTGTTTCTTCTCTCCCCTTTCGCCAAGACTCGCCCGCCATGAATGAGATCCCCTTGCAGCATTTTCGAGCACAGTCATCGCCCAATGTTATCGCCATCCCCACTCGTCACGACCGCAGAACTGGGGAGCACATTGTGTGCTGGGCAGATATCCAGCAGCACTTTGAGAATGCAAAAAGCGTTGTCCACGGCAACGTCGCCATCCTATTCCTTACTGATGACAACTTTGAACGGTAAGCGCCCAGAGCAAAGTGAGATTGAAGCAGACGTGCTGGGGGTGGACGGACATGTTCTCATGCCTTTTCTCTTTTGTACTGTCCCTTCAACAGCCTTGTGCCACTGAGAATCGCTTGTCATCCAGGCGTCACTCTTGAGGTTATTGTCGCAGACAATAGGCAAGGGGGCACAGTCGCAAGTACGGCGAGCTCAAGTTCCGGTATTCACTCAATATCAAACACTGTGGATGCCTTAAGAATCGCTGGAGCAGGAACAGACAACCAAGCACTTGTCATCCATTCTCAGAGTCCAACATTGGAAACCAGGATGCACCATGTCTCTAGCCAACGGCATATCGCCTTGGGATCATCCCAAGAAGACGAGCCCTCCAACAGAGTCTATACACTGACGGACGGTAACGCCACCCAGCAAGAGCAACTGCATCAAATGCAGCAGCAGATTGCCAGAGCTCTACAAGAGATACAACAGACGAAGGAGCTAATGCACCAACTGCAGCAACGGGCAGACGACATTCAACAGATAATGCAACAGAAGGACGAACAATCAACACAGAAGACACTCCAATTACAGCAACGTATTGATGATGTCCATCAAACGACGCTGGAGACTGATCAACACACAAGTCAAAGAATAGAGCAGATACAGCAACAGATGGACGATACATTGCACAAGGATCAACAGACATATCAGACCATACAGCTTATCCGTCAGCAGCTAGACGATATTGTACAAAAGTTGGGGCAAATGGAGCAGACACATGAAGAAGACAAAGATGGAGACCAACAAGAGACTCCATCGGAGCAAAAGACACACAGGAATGCTACCCAGGACTTGGGCGAAGCACTCTTGCAACAAAGACTGTCCTTTGACCGTCTCTTATCCATCAGGTCTCGTGTCCAAGCACTTCTTGCACAATCCTTCCAAGAGTCCCCAGTCCCCAGGCTCTTCATCGTCCTCCCCAAAGCAACTGGCCTTGTCGGTCAAGACGGAAGGCTATTCTTCTCTCGGTTCCGGCTGTACTTTCTATGCGAATGCGGAGCTCATACCATGAACAAGAACAGCAAAAAGGTTCACAAGGTTCATCTAGCCTATCACACAGGCTATGATCTAAACAATCACAATGCTTTCTTCGACAAGTACGGACCTTACCTCTTGACAATGATGTACATGGTCAAATACGGAGCCATCTCTTCTGGACGCGTGGTCCCTCCATTGTTGGATCTCAAGGCCGATCGCTTTGGCTTCAGTATGAAGGATATCGGCCGACTGGCTGATGACATGATCATGTATCTTGAGGACGCGATCTGCACCAACTCTGGCGACAATGATCCTACGTTCGGCTGGGAACTTGATCCATTGGAATTAGCCCAGTTAAAGTCTTATCTAAAGGCCGATGAGGACGAAAACGTATTCGGCAGCCTGTGTCACACAAAGACACCAGATCGGTACAGTGTATGGATCTGCAATAAGCATCAGCGCGAATACCACGAATCGACACTTGTAACACTACACCAGATCAAAGAGGCTATTATGGCCAACGACGGAGAGTACATTGAAGAGCAGAACAAGACCACGATCAGGATCACGTCTGGCAAACTGGCTAAACGATTCCTTGAGGCAATGAAAATAGTGCACTGGATCTACAATCCCAACGACCAGTGGCTTTTGAAGGGACTCGGCCAGGAACTTGGTTGTCGCTACTCAGTAGCAATGTCAATTGCCCATATTCTTATCGACCACAACATCACTGATTCACTGGTTCTGGATTTCGGAAGGTTTTCTCTGAGTACTAGCATTTCTCAGGAAGGGACCCGAACTATGGAGCTCAAGGTGGAGAAACTCAGTAACCTCGCCCTTGACGACCTTACATCCATTTTCGAATGCCTGCACAACCAGCTTATGATAGTGAATACTCCGCAAGAGGCAGACGAAGATCGGCTGATCAGCATTCTACAACACAGCGCCAAGCTCGAGGTTCTCCGTATCGGGTGCAAAGCCAACCGTTCTCTAGCCGTCATCAACTTGATCATATCAACAAGAAAGAAGTTCCTCCAACGTGGATCTCCCCTGTCGCTGCAATCTTTCGAATTGATGGATGTGGGACCGGTTCCAATCAACATATACGGCTCTCTCGATACATATGGACATATCACATCGACATTGAAGTTTTCAAAGGATGCTAAGGCATTCGATATGTTCGCAGATGTCAAGTTTCCGAATTCCTCCTCGGAATATGGCCCAGTACTGGAATTTGTCAGAAACTACGGCTGGACGGTTGAGAAGCTTGTCGCGTCGTCACTTCTCAACATTGATCATGCCGAAATAATTCTCGGTGCAATCAGGGACCGAGGATCACGAATCACAACACTCGACATTGTCCCGGTTGCAATATCTGCGGATGGATACAATACTTTGGACGAGATCATCAAGATGTCACCGAATCTTGTCTCTTTAGGGCTGTGGTGTCCATTTCTAGGCATAAAGAGTGCAGTTGGAAGGACGGTGGCCACAATCAGCCGATATAAGGATCGGCTTCACATCTTACGCCTTTCCGGGACGTCAATTGAAAACTGGCTACCTCGGATCGGTGATGCTTTTCCCACTAGGGATATCTTCCCCAATATGTGTGGGCTTTCTATTACTGGTCACTACGGGAACACCATTTCTGGAGACTGCGTGCGGTGGATTGTCGCCATGGTTTCTGCCCCAACACAATCGTCTTCAGCTACACCATCGCTTGAGCCATTGGCTCGGCTGAAAAGATTGATATTAAGCGTTGCTCTTGGACCTGAGGATTGGAAATCTGTGATACGATCCATTGATATGACAGAACTGGAGTGGTTGGAATTCAAAGGCAGCAACTTTTCTCGGAAGGAGCTCGAGCTTTTGGTCCACCAGTTTGTTGGCAACGACACGTCGCCAGCACGATTAAGAACATTGTGTATCGACAATAAGCTGCTCGAACAAGAAGACGTGCGTGCACTGTGTGCGACTCTTCGGGAGAAATTACCACAAATTGAGATCAAATGAAGGCATAAAGACATGTCGTTTACACCAGACTCTTGACTTGCACCATTGATTTTTTTTTTGTTTGTAGAAGTTTATTAGGTCACGGGGTCTAATAAACAGCTCTCCCTTCATCGTCCGGGAGTCTCGCCGATCCATAGGAGAACACAACAAAGCCTTTGTATGCACAAGTGCTTGGAAACTCTTGATCCTGCTGGGCCTGAGACTTGGCTGGCGACTTGCGAGCCTAGACCGTTTTGTCTAATCACATGATCCGTTCCCGCTGACATGCATGTTGCGGGAAAATCCAGTGCAGTGGATGTGCGGGGGCCATCGTTTTACCTCTTTCTTCTCTTCTTCTCTTCTAACACACCCCTAACTTTGCCTCGCCTCTCTTGGGCACGCAAGTCTCGACAAAACACGCCAAAAAGAAGCATGGACGAGACACCGTTGCAAGAGTTTCGAGTCGAGTCTTCTTCCAAAATCATCTCTATCCCTACTCGCTATGATCCTAGGACAAGGCACCACGCTGTACTTTGGAAGGATATCCAACAGTGCTTTGAGAATGCCAGGAACATCATGAACAACAGGGTCGCAGTCCTGTTCCTGACCGATGACAACTTTGTAGAGTGAGTTGCTGAAGCAAAAAAAAAAAAAAGACTCGCTTGAGGCTATAACACGCACAGCAGCATGAACGAGACAAAGCCCCTGACCTACATACACTTTCACTCTCTCTCTATTTCATATCTGTTTGTAGCCTCCACCCTTTAAGGATCGCTCATCATCCAGGCGTCGTCCTCGAAGTACTTGTCTCATCCGACTTCAGCCAAAGCGGTTCAAGTCATTCGAGAACACCAAGTATGAGCCAAGAGTCCGACCCTGGCACAGACCATCAAGCAGCATTGGTCGCCTGTTTGCAAGACTTGCCATCCGAAGCACAAAGACCTCTCCTTGCTTCCAGCCATCGGTTTGTTACCTATTCTCACGAATCCTTTACGTCATTTCAAGGGTACGTCGCTGCAACCAGCAGCAATAGCCATTCGTTGACGGACAGTAGCAACTTGGTCCAGCAAGAGGAGTTGCTTCGCCAACAGCAACAACAGATTGACAAAGCGCTGCATGAGATACAAGTGACGAATCAGCGGTCGCACCTCCAACAACAACAAGCGGATGACATTCTACAAAGGATACAGGGGACTGATCAACAAACGCACCAGATGCAGCAACAGATAAATCAAGTCTTACGAACGGTACAACAAATCGATCAGAGAACCCTTCGCTCACCACAAAAAATAGTGGAAATCCTTCAAAGTGGCGACCCACAAGGGACACCCTCCTCCTCCTCCATACCAGCATCCCAAGGAGGCGTACAAATCTTTGAACGACTCATGACTATCCAGTCCCGTATCCAGGCACTTTTGTCAGCATCCTATGAGGACCTCCCGAACCCTAGACTCTTTATCGTCCTTCCAAAGACAACAAATCCTGACGCCCAAGATGAGCAGCCGGTTTCCCTTCAGTTCCGACTGTACTACCTGTGTGAATGTGGGACCCACACCATGAGCGAGGACAGCAAGGGAGAACATGAAATTCATATGGCCGACCATCCAGGATACGATCTGGAGAACCACGACACATTCTTTAAACAGTATGGGTCGTACCTCCTGACGATGATGTACATGGTCAAGTACGGAGCGATTGCTGCAGGACGCGTGGTCCCTCAACTATCGGACCTCAGACTTGCAAGTCGGATCGATGATTTGAACCAGGACCGTGTCGCGTTTATTGACTATCAAGTCGATGACATGATCGCCTACCTAGAACAGATTCTCTCAGTCAACAATGGTGCCATGAATCATTCCTTGCAATGGAAACTGGATCCTCTGGAGTTTAGTCAATTGAAGTCATATCTCAAAGTCAAGGAAGGTACAAGCGCGTCTGGCAACTTGCGTCCAACAATAACACAGAGCCGACACAGTGTATGGGTATGCAGCGAGCACCAACGCGAGTATCATCGATCGACACTACAGCAACTGAACGAATTCATCAACACCAATGACGGGCGATACAGTGAGGAACTGGGCAGGGTCAAGATTAGGATCCGGTCCGCCGCGTTGACAAAACGGTTCCTTGATGCCATGAGAAAGGTGCGCTGGATTCGGGATTTTAACAATCAGTGGTCTTTAACAGCACTTGACCTGAAGCTCGGCTGTCGTTGCTCAGCTACAATGTCTGCAGCGCGTATCTTGATCAACCTCGACATTGTTGAATCTCTAGCTGTGGATTTTGGACGATTCGTACTATCAGCTGGTATCCCTCAGGACGGAATTCGATACATGGAAATCGAGATGGGACAACTGGGCGAACTCACCTCGGATGACCTAACGTCCATCCCTCAATGTCATTTCAAGCAGCTCACGATAAAGTATACCCCACAAAAAGCGGACGAGGAACGATTGGTCACCATTCTAGAGCACAGCGCCAAACTGGAAGTGCTCCGCATTGGGTGTCTTGCTGAACGCGTACATGCCATCATCAACCTGGTTGTATCAACAAGAGAGAAGGCACTGGAAAATGGCGCCTCACCTCCATTGTGCACTCTTGAAGTGATGGATGAAGGGCTGGTCCCCTTCGATGTTGAGCGACCCAACGATACCCGTGATCATGTTGAATCGACCCTCACATTCCCACTGGACTCCAAGGCGTTCGAAATGAAAACGTCCGTCAAGTTGCGGAAGGGAAAAGGGATTGCTGAAGAAGACCCTATGTGCGACTTTTTCCGAGAGTACGGTTGGTCATTCGAGACGCTGGATGCACCATCGTCATTCAGCAATTCATTAGCTTCATGTCTGCACGAAGGCACGCAAGAACGAGGCTCACGGATCACATTCCTCTCTATCACACCTACGTTTCTGATTACATCTGGACTAGAGGCCTTGCATCAGGTCATCACGATATCGCCCTGTTCAGATTATTTGAAGCTGCCTTTGAACCACTTGGAACAAACATACCAGCTGGACAAGGCGCTGCTTTTGCTTGGGCGTTATAAGGACAGGTTGAATAACCTTGGATTGTACGGTAACTCGATCGCTCGCTGGCTACCTCAGATCATGCGAGCTTTTCCCACAAGGGAAAGCTTTCCAAAGCTCACTGTGTTTGGTATGGGAAACTACACTAAATCTGACGTGCCCACAGAGTGCATTCGATGGATCGTCTCGATGGTCTCTGCTCCACCACCTTCGCCACCATCCTCCTCTTCATCCTCCTCTTCACCATCACCTTCGCCCTCGTCTCTAGCAAAGCTATCCTCTAATCCCAGGCGAATCACCCCATTGGAAAGGTTTACGTTGACAGACGTTGCACTTGGAGCAGAAGATTGGGCATGTGTGATCGAAGCAATGGATTTGAGATCACTGGAGAGACTGAATCTCAAAGACACCAACTTTTCTCACAGGGAGCTGGAACTTCTGATCCATCATCTTGTTGACTACAAGGATGCCGCCACGATGCCACTGAGGACTTTGTGCCTTGATAAACACCTTTTCGAAAACGATGCCGCGCGTGGGTTACGCACGACGCTTCGAGAGAAGGCATCCCAGATCAAGATCAAGTGAAAAAAATTAAAATTCTTGCAAGTGTGACCTCTCTGACTTTCAATGTGTGCGTGCCTCTTTCCTAACCTCGCCAAAGCATGGTCTGTAGAACGTAGGTCCCTCCCCCTCCCCCCTCCCCCCATCGTCATGGCGTTGACCGGATGCTTTCAG